>MDTB01078889.1_pt1 | contig 24097 bp, 23 predicted proteins | sample 811161 | NCBI WGS metagenome assembly MDTB01 (sample SAMN05326650, study PRJNA326480) | marine metagenome | isolation source: seawater | place: Mediterranean Sea | collected 2009
ATGTGACCTGGCTGGGGCTCGAACCCAGGACCCTCTCCTTAAAAGGGAGATGCTCTACCAACTGAGCTACCAGGTCATTAAATGAATTGTGCAAATATATAATTTATTTAATTATTGGATGCCTATTAAATTCAGCTTTTTTATCAAAAATATAACGATAGGTTGTTAATTTCTGATAAATATCACTTCCCAGGAAACTTTCACAGACTTTTATCATCTTTGGATTAAAGTCACCAATCCAGCTTTGAATAACATATTGATATCCATCTGCAAGCATTTTTTCACTAGTATGGTTCGCTAAAGCAGATTCTAAGCCTAGTTTTTGAAATTTTGGTATTACCCCAAAAACAAGAGCAGCTACAGTATCAGTTTGATTGAATGTTTTATGGTAAAGAAATTTTAGTTTACCTATTGTATTTAAATTGCCATTTACGTATTTCAAGTACTTATTAGCATCTGGAATTGCAATAAAAAAACATATTGGTGTATCCTTATAATAGCCAAACCATATCAATCTTTGATCAATAATAGATTTCATTTTTCGAAACATCTTTTCAGCTTGCTCTAATTTAAGGGGTTTAAAAGTGTGATGTGTTCCCCAGGCTGCATTATACACTTCAATAAATTGTTGAGCATATTTTTTATAATCATGATTTTTCATATGATCAAGTGAAAAGTGTGGTCTAGATTTAATTCTTTCTGCACGCTCATAAAATTTTTTAGGATATGGTTTCTTTAAGTCTTTACAATATACATGTTGATGATAGTAAACTTGAAATCCAAAATTTTCAAATAAGTCTTTATAATAGTTAAGATGATAGTTTTGCCCATAGACAGTGTGTCGGTCAAAACCTTCAACCATAAGTCCCCAATATTTTTCTTTCTCACCAAAATTAATGGGTCCATCCATGGCTTCAATGTTTTTGTGTTTGAGCCATGAAATTGAGGTTTCAAATAATAAGTTTGCAGCTTTTTGATCATTTATGCATTCAAAAAAACCAATTCCTCCTATTTTTAGTAAATCTTTTGAGTTTTGTTTTTTACTATAAAAAACAGCTATTCTACCAACTATAAGATTATTTTTTTGTAGAATAAATCTTTCTACTTCACCATGTTTATGGTATGAGTTTTTTTTTGGATTGAACACAGTTTCCACATCTTGTTCAATATGCGGGATCCAGTTTTTTTGCTCCTTATATAGCGTGTAAACTAATTTATGAAATTCAGATATTTCAAATTTGTTTCTTACTTTTATAATATTCATAGTGATTAAAACAGAAGTTATTGATTGTGAAATTAATAATTATTAACTTGAAAACATATAATCATTTTAAATGAATTTTAATTTGTGAAAAATAAAGTTGTCATAATAACAGGAGCATCTTCCGGAATTGGTAAAGCTTTATCTTTATCATTTTTTAAACGAGGTGCTCGTTTGGTTCTTGTTGCTAGAACAGATTCTAAATTAATTGAATTGACAAATTCTATAAATAACTTAGGAGGGGATGCAATATATGTAATAGCAGATGTTAGTAAAAAGTTAGATTGTTCTAAAGTTGTAAATCATGCAGTAGATAAATTTGGAGGAATAGATATTTTAGTTAATAATGCAGGTATTTCGATGCGTGCTTTATTTACGGACTTAAATTTTTCAGATTTTGAAAAGGTTATGGATATTAATTTTTATGGGACCATTTATATGACAAAATATGCGCTAGAGCATATTTTAGTAAAAAAAGGATCCATTGTGGGTATATCATCTATTGCAGGTCATAAAGGCTTACCTGCTCGTACTGCTTATTCAGCTTCTAAGTTTGCTGTGACGGGTTTTTTAGAAGCTCTTAGAATAGAAAATTTGAAAAGAAACTTACACATTTTAATTGCTTCTCCTGGTTTTACTGCTTCAAATATTAGACAAAATGCTCTTAATTCTAGTGGAAAAAATCAAAAAGAAAGTCCTCGTGATGAGGAAAAAATGATGTCAGCAGAAGAAGTTGCTGAATGTATTGTTTTTGCTGTAATAAAAAGAAGAAATACTCTTGTTCTTACTTTTCAAGGCAGATTGTTAGTTTTTTTAAATAAATTTTTCCCCAATCTAGTTGATCGTTTGGTTTTTAACAATCTATCTAAAGAAAAAAATTCACCTTTTTAAATATGCCAATATTTTTAATTGGATATATGGGTTGTGGAAAATCAACGATTGGTAATAATTTATCACAAATCATGAAAACTCAGTTTACAGATTTAGATAATTTAATTGAGCAAGAGATTGGCTTGGATGTTTGTAATATCTTTCATCAAAAAGGAGAACATTTTTTTAGAAAAAAAGAACATTATTATTTAACTAGTATTAATTATTCTCAAAATATGATAGTCGCAGTAGGGGGTGGAACTCCTTGTTTTTTTGATAATATGCATTTCATGAACAATATTGGGGTTACAATATATTTAAAAGTAAGTTTTGAAGAATTAGTTAGTAGATTACAATTTAATAATTCAAGACCAAAGTTATTTAATAAAAAAGTAAATTTACAAGACTTGGTTAAGAAGCAATTAATTGAAAGGGAAAAGTATTATCTTAAAAGTCATTATGTTATTGAATCTGATAGTATTTCTACTGAACAAGTTTACCAGATATTAAAATAATACTATGAATAATTTAAAAATTGATTTAAGAAGCGACACAGTAACAATACCAACAAAATATATGCTTGAATATATGTTTAGTGCTAAAGTTGGTGATGATGTCTGGGAAGAAGATGAAACTGTCAAGGATCTTGAGTGTTATTTAGCTCATTTATTTAATAAAGAGTCTGCTTTATTTTGTCCTTCAGGAACAATGACTAATCAAATAGCTATCCGGGTCCACACGAAAATGGGAGATGAATTAATATGTGATAGACTTTCACATATATATAATTATGAGGGTGGTGGTATTGCTTCTAATTCAGGTGTTTCTGTAAGGTTAGTAGATGGTGATTTTGGTCGTATTTCTTTAAATCAGATTAAACATAATGTTAATCCTGATGATGTCCATTTTCCTCGAACCAGTTTAGTATGTCTAGAAAACACTGTAAATAAAGGTGGGGGAGTCTGTTATGATTATAGTTCTATGTTGGAAATTTCGGATTTTTGCAAAAAAAATAAATTAATTCTCCATCTTGATGGTGCTCGCATATTCAATGCATTAGTGGCAAAATCTCAATCTTCTGTAGATTACGGTAAATTGTTTGATAGCATTTCAGTATGCTTATCTAAAGGTTTGGGAGCTCCAATTGGATCAGTTCTTATTGGCGATTCTAAATTTATTAAAGAAGCTAAGAGAGTTAGAAAGTCGTTTGGAGGAGGTATGAGACAGGTTGGTTATTTGGCAGCTGCTGGAAAATATGCATTAGAAAATCATATTAATCGTTTGTCAGAAGATCATCATCGAGCGCAATTAATTGCAGGCACTTTAAAAAAGTTACACTATGTAGAAAATTTAAGACCTGTTGAAACAAATATTATTTTATTTGATGTTAAACATTCTAGCATTAATTCGTTTAAAAAGTTATTAGATTCGCAAAGTATAAAGGTCTCTTTTATGGGAGATAGGACTGTAAGATTTGTGACGCACTTGGGTTTTTGTGATAATCAGTTAGAAGTTCTTTTAACAACATTGCTTTCATTACGTTAAATAGGCAATTTCTTCACCTTCTTCCATTATAACTGTAATATGATCTTTCAATGTTGTCGATAGATTAAGACCAACATAATCGACTCCAATCGGAAATCGATTATGGTTCCTATTTACAAGAATGATGGTTTTTAAGTTAATAATATCATTTTTTAAGATTTCTTTGATTCCATATATTATTGTGCGACCTGATTTTAATACGTCATCCACTAAAAATACATTTTTCAAATTATCGGATGATAATTGTGGTGTTATTGTGAAATGATTTTTTTTATCTTTCTTTATTCGATGAATAATTGTTGAGATATTATTTGATTCTGTTATTTTTTTTATTTTTTTGGCTATGATATAACCGTTTTTATCAAAGCCAATTAATGTTATTGATTTTTCTTCATGATAATCTTCAATAATAGAGAAGGCAATTCTATTAATTGTATTTGCAATTCTTTCTTTGTTGAGAATAATTTGTTTTTTTGTCATATTTAATGCAAAGATACATTATCTGTTGATTTAACTAAAATAAATATTGTTTCTATGTGATGAGTATGTGGAAATTGATCAGCTATAGAGAATTTTTTTATTACGTAACCATATTTCATTAATATCTCTATATCTCTAGCTTGTGTACTTGGATTACATGATACGTATATTATTTCTTGACTGTTTAATTCTATTATTTTTTTTATACTTTTTTTTGCAATTCCAGGTCTTGGAGGGTCTACAATAATTGTATTTATTTTGTTTTTTAAATTTGGATTATGTGTTAAAAAATCACCAATATCAAGATTATAGAACTCAACATTTTTAATTTTGTTTTTTGTGGCGCTTTTTATTGCATTTTGGATAGAACTTGATGCTATATCTACACCAATGACATGCGCATTTTTATTTTTACTTGCAATCATTTGTGCTATAGTTCCCGTACCACAAAAAAGATCTAAAATAATCGGTTTACTATTGTGTTTATTTTCAGAGGAGTATTCGATCACTTTTTTATATAATTTTTGCGCACATAATGGATTTGTTTGAAAAAAACTGCTCATATAAATTTCAAATTCTAAATTTAACATTGCTTCAGTTATTTTGTTAGTTCCCACAATTGTTTGTGATAATACATCATTATAATTAATCCTGTCTGAAATATTATCATTAATTGTATGAATAATTCCCTCAATTCTATTAGGATGAAGTTTAAGTATTTTATTCTTAAATAATGTTATATTAAACTTTTTGACATCATTAGAACTAGTTACTAATTCTACAAGAAGTTTGTCGTGTTTATAACTTTTTCTAACATTGAGATTTCGAAAGAATCCTTTTTTTTGAGGAATGTTCCATGCAGGTAAACCGGTTTCTTTACAAAATTTTCGGATTTTATGTAAACTATTTTCCCATTGTTTGTCAAACAGCCCAGAATCTTTTTCCAAGTTTTCAACCATCCACCAGGTGTTTGCTCTTTTGAATCCAAGACCAAATTCATCAATATCTCTTTTTTTTTTAAAATCATATATTATTGATGAAAATGCATATTCCATTTTATTTCTATAATGCCAAGTTTTAGGAGAATGAATAAAACCATCATAATATTTTTCAATATCATTAATTTTTCCAATTTTTTGAAAAACTTCGAACACTAAAGCCTTCTTTTTTAATCTCTGGTACTTAATGTCAAGTTCGTAATATGGCGCACCAGAAATTTTTTGATAATTACGTTTTTTTTGTAATTCACTTTTTGTTATTACTTCAAAAATTTTAGCTTCTGCGTAATTAGATTTTAATTTTGTGATTTCTGCTAGTACTGTTTGACCAGTAATGGCATTTTTGACAAATATTACAAAATCTTTTCTATTCTCTTGTGGTTGTTTGCTAATACCATTTCCACCATAAACAATATCATCAATGTAAATTTTTATTCTTTCTTTTTTTTTCATTACTTGCATACTACAAAAATAATTATCTTTGAGTACAATGAGTTCAAAAAACATTATAGATCTTGAATTAAAATATGGTGCCCATAATTACCATCCCTTACCAGTGGTTTTAGAAAAAGGAGATGGGGTATTTGTTTGGGATGTTGAAGGTAACAGATATTATGACTTTCTTTCTGCATACTCAGCAGTTAATCAAGGACATTGTCATCCTGATATAATATCTGCTCTAAATCAACAAGCTAGTAAATTAACTTTGACATCTAGAGCTTTTCATAATGATATTTTAGGTAGGTATGAACGTTATATAACTCAACTTTTTGGTTATGATAAGGTTTTGCCAATGAATACGGGCGTTGAAGGAGGTGAAACAGCTAATAAGTTAGCAAGAAAGTGGGGATATTTAAAAAAGAATATTCCTGAAAATAAGGCACGTATTATTTTTGCAAAGGGGAATTTTTGGGGTCGTACTTTAGCTGCTATTTCAAGTTCTGATGATCCTTCCTCATATAAAGGTTTTGGTCCATATATGCCTGGATATGATTTAATTCCATATAATGATTTAAATGCCTTAGAAAGTGAATTAAAAGACTCAAATGTTTGTGCATTTATGGTGGAACCCATTCAAGGAGAAGCAGGTGTTGTTGTTCCGGATGATGGTTATTTAGCGGGTGTAAGACAATTATGCAATAAATACAATGTTTTATTTATTGCAGATGAAGTGCAGACTGGAATTGCAAGAACAGGCAAAATGTTGGCTTGTGATTATGAACATGCTCGGCCAGATATTCTTATTTTAGGTAAGGCTCTTTCTGGTGGAGTTTTTCCTGTATCAGCAGTTTTAGCTGATGATGAAATCATGTTATGTATTAAACCTGGAGAACACGGCTCTACTTATGGAGGTAATCCTCTTGCTTGTCAAGTTGCAATGGCGGCACTAAAAGTTGTTGAAGATGAAAAACTTGCTGATAACTCTTTTAAATTAGGCAATTTATTTAGAGATGAATTAAATGAGTTTATTAAAACTAATAAATTAGTTAAATCTATTAGAGGAAAAGGGTTATTAAATGCCATTTTAATTAATGATTCACCTAATAGCAGTACTGCATGGGATATTTGCATGAAAATGAAAGAAAATGGATTATTAGCAAAACCTACTCATGGTAATATTATAAGGTTAGCACCTCCATTAGTAATTAATAAAATTCAGCTATTAGAATGTATCAGTATTATAAAGGATACTATTAGTAATTTTTAAGACCATCTTTATATTTTGTAACTTAGTGTTATGAAGTATCATGTTTTAATATTATTATCTGCAATTTTTCTTTCATCTTTTGCACAAATACAAAGATGTTCTACAGACGAATATGTTGACTTTTTAAAATCCAAAGGTTCATATAACTATCATACTCATAGAATTAATACTAATACTAATGATAATTATAATTATAATGGAAATTATAATATTCCTGTAGTTGTTCATGTCTTATATAATACTAATGATCAAAATATTTCTGATGAAAGAATTTTTTCACAAATTGAAACATTAAATAATGATTATAATGCATCCAATATTGAACTAGCTGATGTTCCTGAAGAGTTTCAGGATGTTATTGGTAATGTTGGTTTTAATTTTTTTTTAGCACAAGAAGATATAAATGGTTCCCCTTTTTCTGGTATTAATAGAGTTTATACAGAGGTAGATTCTTTTTTAGGTTTTAGTGATGATATGAAAAAAAGTAATCAAGGAGGTGTTGATCCATGGAGTACAGACTGTTTTTTGAACATTTGGGTCTGTAATTTGAGTGGTAATACCTTAGGTTTTGCTACTATGCCAGATGTAGTTTCGGATGATTTAGATGGTGTAGTTATTGATTATGAATTTTTCGGTATTGATTTATCTTCATCATCAGCTTATAATTTGGGTAAAACTGGAACTCATGAAATTGGACATTACTTTGACTTAGAACACCCCTTCAATGGTGGATGTTCAGATTGGGATGGTTGTAGTGATACTCCATCAATTTCATCTCCCACTTATGGTTGTCCATCTTACCCGCAATCTTCTTGTCAAACAAATAATATGAGCATGAATTTTATGGATTATACTGACGATGCATGTATGTCTATGTTTACTATATGTCAAGCCGAGAAAATGCAAAGTGCATTATTAAATTATCGCTCAGGTTTAATTGATTGTGGGGTGTCATTAGATGGATACGTAAATCCACTAAATTTAATTTATCCAAATCCTGTTGAGGATTTGTTATGTGTTGCGAAAAACAAAAATAGCTTGATTGTTATTTATGATTTATATGGTAGAGATTTATTGAGTATGCATATGTATGATAATAATTGTCTTGATGTATCGTATTTGGCTTCTGGCTCTTATTTGTTGTCAATTGATAATAAAATAATTCAATTTATTAAAAATTAGAATTTAAGATTTAGTTTAAGATTAAGTAATCTTCCTGTTAGATAGTTAGGAACTGCATAATACCTTTGTGAAGAATCACTTACCCATATATAAGAAGAAGTGTTTTGTATGCCTATTAAGTTAAATATCTCTAAACTTGCCCAAATAGACTGAAAGTTGTTTAGAAAATCTATTTTTTTATTTTCATTTTCTCTTTTAATTGATCTTGAAAACCCAATGTCTAATCTCTTATATGATGGAATTCTTAAAACTTGTTCATGTCTTTCAGAATTAGGAGCTCCAAATGGAAGTCCTGAACCATAAATCAAACTTAGTTGCATTTTATAATTTGGATTTTTAGGAAAATAATCCTGAAAAAAAATTGATGCATTTAATCTTCTATCTGTTGGTCTTGGAATGTGCCCATGTCCATCTCCCTCAATATCCTCTCTTGTTGTTAGTAAAGATAAACTTAGCCATGAATCAACATCGGGAACAAATTCTCCAAATAATTTAAAGTCTAAACCTGTCGAATAACCATCTGCATTATTATCATTTAAGTATATAATTCTAAGATTATCTATTTCGAATGGGATAATATCCCAAAGTTTTTTATAAAAAATAGCACTAGTAAATTTAAAATTTCTACCAAGATACTTGAATTGATAATCTGAATTAATTACATAATGAATTGATTTTTGTGATTTTATATTATTATTCAATAATCCCTCCGGAGTTCTATACTCTTTGTAAAAAGGTGACTGATTATAAGATCCACATGAAAAATTAAAAACAAAATCTTTATTCCAATTAGGTTTTGCGCTAAGCATCATTCTTGGACTTATGAACCATTCATTATTAAAGTCCCAAAAATTTGTTCTTGCGCCTAGAATCCAGCTAAAATCAGAATTCTTTATCTGAAATTCATTTGCAATTTGCATGTAGGAAGATAATCGATTTGATGTGAGTGAAGAATTTCCTTTATAGAATTCATAAAGGTGCAAGTCATTACTTATTGGAGAAATAGAATATCCAGCAGAATCAATCATAACCCATTCCCTAATCTGGTCATTAATATTTTCTATTTGATATTTAAGGCCCCAATCAAAAGTAAAATTATAATTATCAATTTCGAATTGATAATTGCCATCATGATATAAATTCCAAACATTTGCATTGAACACATTTCTTGCGTGATTCATATATGCTCCTACCCCTCTGTTAAATATAACTTCTCCTAACTGATCAGAACCTAGGTTATTGTCTAATTCACCAAGCCAGTATTCTCCAAGAATATCATAAAATTCTTGTTCTTTTGTTGTATAATAAGAAGATGTTAATTTTAAATTTAACTTTTGATTAGGAGAGTATAATGATGATATTGCAGTAAGATTTGTTTCATAATTATCTACTTCCTGTCCTTCGAAATAAATAGTTAGTTGTAAGGCTTCGGTAACTGTCCCAAACTTTGCTTGCCGAGTAGTTGGAATCATTTCATATTTATTTTGTGCATAATAGTTTAAAAAACTTAACTGAAGATCTGGATGTATTTGATATGTGAAATAAGCTTGAATATCTTGAAATAGTGGTTTGTAATTTCCTTTTGTGTCTAATGATGTAAGTAATAATTCATTTGATTTAATTCTAGCACCAATTAAATAAGATAAAAGATAGTTTTTACTACTTCCCTCGAAATTGCAATCTATGCCTAAAGCACTAATTGATAGTAGTGTACTTCTCTTTTTCGGTTTTTTATATTCAATGTTTAAGACAGATGATAATTTATCACCGTATTTTGCTTCAAATCCTCCAGCAGAAAATTCAATTGAAGAGACCATTTGAGGATTTATTACACTTAAGCCTTCTTGTTCCCCATTTCTTACTAAAAAAGGTTTATATATTTCGATTCCATTAACATAGATTAAGTTTTCGTCAAAACTTCCACCTCTAACAGAGTATTGACTACTAAGTTCATTGTTTGATGAAATGCCAGGAAGAAGTTTGATTATACTTTCGATTCCACCGGTAGGATTTGGTATTCTTTGTAAATTTTTGGGGTCAATTTTTGTAACTCCTTTTAATCTATACTTATCAGAAATTAACGTTACGTCAGTTAAAAATGTATCATTTTTTTTTAAAAAAATATTTTGTTCAATAAATTTTGTATCAACTTTTTGTGTAATAATTATTGTGTCAGTTTTGTAGCTAACGTGTGATACAATTATGTTTATTGGATATTTATCTATTAGTTGTATTTCGAAATTTCCATTTATATCGGTAATCGCTCCATTATTATTATGTTTTAGATTTACATTTAGAATAGGCTTGTTTGAAGTATCATAAACAGTTCCTTTTATTATCAAAATATCACTATTTACATCTTGGCTATATAGATTTAAACTTAAGATTAATATGATATATTTAATTATTATTCTCATTGTTTCTATAAATTCATATCGATTTCAGTTTTGTTACCAACTAAATCAGTTACTTGAATTTTGATATTTTTATTTTCATATTTTTTTGTACTATCTAGATGATAAGTCAGAAGATTTGTTTTAAAATCATATTCCATCAATACCCATTTATTATTTATATAACCATTATATTGTTTAATACCTGATAATGTATCTTCAATTTTAAATTGTATCATGTGTTCTGTTTTCATATAGTGTGCTAATTGAGGTTTTACCGTATCAATTATAATACGGAAGTCACCAAACTTACTAGACTTACCAATTATTTTTCCTTCTTTCCATTGGCTTTTGATACAATATATATTTCCTCCATCAATTCTACTAATTAATGCTTTGGATCTTAGTTCTTTTTCGACAGATTCATCTTTAATTGATATGATAAATGGTTTGTGAGTTGGTGTAGATTTATCCATTATACTATGGGTTGGATATTTGCTATCAGAACTTTTAGTTTGTTTATATGAAAATTGATAGTTGTCATAAAGACTATTGCCAGGTATATATAGTTCTATATTATTATTATTGAACTCAAATACTTGCTTATAATTTATATAATTTTCTTTTTCTTTTGTGTTCATTTGCAACACATCTTTTGTGAAGTTAATATTAAACGTTAAAAATATAGTATTCATATAACTATCTTTAACAATTATTTTAATATTGTTAATTCCCTCTTTTAAATTGTATCCAAGATTAGGTTTTGATTTTTTCATATTTGTGCTTAGTGAATTATTTGGATCAATAAAGCATTTTATAAATTTATTTCCTGTTTTCACATAGTATTTGTAGTCAATATGAGAGTTAATATACCTTGTTTCACTAAAATTAAATTTTTCCATTTGATTATGATAAAATATGGAGTCATTAACCATTAACTCTATAGAGTAGACTCCACATTTATTAGGAGCGGCATCTAAATAATCAATCGTTTGTAAACCAATATTTAGGTAATTGTGTCCATCGATTATTGTAGGTATGTGATATGTTTTATTATCAATTTTTCCTACTTGAACTAATTCTTTTTGATGTTTATCGTGATATATTAATATTGCTTTAATAATTGGATGAGTTCTATCTAAAATTGGTAATCCAAATAACATGGGATTTAAAATTTGTTGTGTTTTTGAATCTCTAATTTCAAAATGTAGATGAGGTCCCGTTGAGCTTCCAGTATTTCCACTATAACCAATAAGTTCACCTTTTTTGACAAATAATTCGTCCTTGTTTAATGCAAAATCGATTTCGTAATTTTCTTTTTTGTAGTGCTCTTCAATTGCAAATTCTTTAATTTTTTTATTAAATTCATTAAGATGAGCATATACAGTAGTAAAACCCTTTTTATGATTTATGTAGATTGCTTTTCCAAAGCCATATGTGGAAACTTTTATTCTAGAAACATATCCATCTTGACTGGCATAAATAGGAATATTTTTTTTTTTGTTTGGTTTTTATATCAATACCAGAGTGAAAATGATTGTTTCTTAGTTCACCAAATGTCCCTGCAATGGCAATTTTAATATCAACTGGAGAGATGAAAAAATCTTTCGGGTAATTATTTTGAGAATAATTCACATAAGTAAATAGTAACCAAACAAAAAGGATTGAAAACACATTTTTCATTAAAGTAAATTTATGTAAAAAAAAATCTATTTAGATTATTTGCATAATCATTTTCTTTATTGAATCTATAATTTAAATACTTATATTTGATTGTAAATAAAACGATTTTAACTGTGAATACTTTAATGTCGCACGTTCTAGATTTGAAAAAAAAAATTACTTCCTTAGTTGCTAATTATCAAAATACAAAGAATGAGAATTTACAATTAAGAAATGACAAGAAGGAAATGACGAAAGTAATTAATAGACTTGAAGGAGAAGTTAAGATCTTAACAAAACGAGTTGAGGTAGTTGATTTAGTGCAAGGGGTTGACTTAAAAGATAAGGATGCGATGATATTCGCAAGAAAGCGTGTTAATAATTTAATTAGAGATATTGACAAATGTATCTCACTTTTAAATGAATAAAATTTATGGAAAAATTAAATATTAAAATATCATTAGCAAATAGGTTGTATCCCATGAATATTTCAAATTCAGAAGAAAAAATTATAAGACAGTCTGCTTTTAAGATTGAGAAGATGTTAAAGTTGTTAAAAGATAAATATTCTGTTAAGGATGATCAGGATTTATTAGCTATGTGCGCACTGCAGCTTTGTGTGAGATTAGAAAAGTCTGATACACAGAAAAGAGATGTTGAAGCACAAATTATTGATCATATATTAGATGTTAATGAAGAAATTTCAAACATAGTATAATTTTACAACTCGTTTAGTGTGTAATGATTAATTTAAATTTCATAAAAAAAGAATTAGTTGAATCAATTAGGTTTTACCTGCTTGAATATGAAATGACAGTTTCTGCTGCAGAAAGCTGCACCGGTGGTTTTGTGTCTCATTGCTTAACTTCAAAAAAAAGAGCTTCTAATTATTTTAAAGGTGCTGTCATTGCTTATGATAATGAGATTAAAAAAAAAATTTTAAAAATCTCTCAATGTGAAATAAATAAGTATGGAGTTGTAAGTAAATATGTTGCAGAATTAATGGCTAAAGCTATTCGAGAACAATTTAATACTGACTTTGGATTTGCTACTACGGGATATGTAGATGTTTATTACAAAGGAAATAAGAAGTACTCAAATTTATACGCCTGGATATCAATTTCGTCCAATACTTTTGTGAATTCTAAATTGGTTAATTTAACTGGCAAAAGAACAGAAAATATATCAATTGTTACTAATGAACTTTTTAAGTTGTTTCGAAAAGAAATTATTTAATTTTTTATTCTAATTTAAAAGTCTTAAATTCGCTTTTCATTTTTATAACAATATTATGTCAAGAGTTTGTCAAATTAGTGGAAAGAAAGCAATGGTGGGTAACAATGTCTCTCACTCTAACAAAAAAACAAAACGCAGGTTTAATATAAATCTTATTAAAAAAAGATTTTTTGTCCCCTCTGAGGAAAAGTGGATAACTTTAAAAGTTACAACGTCTACATTAAAAACAATTGATAAAAAAGGTATTTCGGAAGTTTTAAGAATTGCCAAAGATAAAGGTTTGTTATAATTTTTCTCCATCCCCTCAATTACAAATGCTGTTTTACCGGATTATTATATTTATATCATTTATTTCTTTTGCTCAAGAAGAGCTTCTTGATAGCTCTCGCTTTTGTTATGATTACAAGTATTCTCATCTTACTGTCGAGTTTTTTTTAAATAATCAGGAAATTATTGGTGCTAACTTAATGGAGTTTGAAAAAAAATGTAAGATTGATACATTTAATTTAGATTTAGCAGAAAATATGATAGTAGATAGTATTTTTATCCTAAATCAAAAAGTGGATTTTATTCGAAAAAAAAACTCAGTCTTAATTCCTAACTCCTTCAAGGAAATAGATAATTTTGTTATTAATGTATTCTATAATGGAAAGCCCCAAATTGCTAAGAAACCTCCCTGGGATGGTGGATTTGTTTGGTCCAAAGATTCAAATAATTTAAACTGGGTAGGGGTTGCGTGTCAAATGGATGGTGCTAGTATTTGGTGGCCAACAAAGGATGACTTAGCTGATGAGCCAGATAGTTTGCGCATGACTTTTATAGTGAAAAAGCCATATTTAGTTGTTGCTAATGGTCAATTAGAGATTGTTAATGATTATTCAGACAAAAGATCTTTTTCTTGGTTAGTAAAAAATCCAATTAATTCTTATAATGTGACTTTTAATATTGCTCAGTATCGTCATTTTAATGACACTCTAGTAGGTGAGTTGGGTAATTTATCCATGGATTATTATGTTTTAGATGAACATTTTGAATTAGCACAACAACATTTTGTTCAGGTAGATTCTGTAATACATATTTTTGAAGAGCAATTTGGTCCATATCCATTTTATGAAGATGGTTATAAATTGGTTGAAACTCCTTATTTGGGTATGGAACATCAAAGTTGTATTGCATATGGAAATAAATATATGAAAGGTTATTTAGGAAACTATCCTGAAGATATAGATTTTGATTTTATTATTATTCATGAAACAGCTCATGAATGGTGGGGGAATAGTATAAGTATGAAGTCGGAAAGAGATATGTGGATTCATGAGTCGTTTGCAACATATGCAGAAGCATTGTATGTTGAAAATTTTTATGATTACAATAAAATGCTTGTTTATTTAAATTTTCAAAAACAACGTATTAAAAATAATCACCCAATTGTGAGTAGTTTACATTTTGATACTGATATGTATTATAAAGGTAGTTGGGTATTGCATACACTGAGAACAATTTTAAGAGATGATTTAAAATGGTTTAATATATTAAGGGGGCTACAATTAACTTTTTATCATCAAAATGTAAATACAGAAGAAGTTATTGATTATATCAAAGCACATGTTGAATATGATTTAGATGCTTTTTTTGACCAATATCTTTTTAATAATCAGATACCAGTACTAGAATATTCAATTAAAAAGAGAAAAAGTAAATATTTTTTAAAATTTAGATGGAATGATGTGCAGGTTAATTTTAATATGCCTTTGTTAGTTCAACTACAGCCAAATATTAGCGAATGGATTTATCCTAATACAAAATGGCAAGAAATAGATTTAGAAAATGATATAGACACTTTATATGTTGAGAATGATTTGTTTTTAATTAATGTTTTAAAAGTTAAATAGTATAATAGAAAAAAGTAATGAAATTTGGGTGTAAATATATTTTTTATTAGATTTGCATGCTATTTTAATAAATAAATTTTTAAGAGGTAATGGCAAAAAAAGGTAATAGAGTTCAAGTAATATTAGAATGCACGGAGCACAAAACAAGTGGAATGTCTGGAACTTCAAGATATATATCTACTAAAAATAAGAAAAATACTCCCGATCGCTTAGAAATGAAAAAGTTTAATCCTGTATTAAAAAAATATACTATTCATAAGGAAATAAAATAATTTATTATGGCTAAAAAAGTAGTTGCGACATTACAAAAAGGCGGAGGAAAGGGGTATACCAAAGCTATAAAAATGATTCGTTCAGATAAGACTGGGGCGTATGTTTTTAAGGAAAAAATTGTTTTAAAAGAAGATGTTACTTCTTTTTTACAAGACAAATAAATTTTGATTCCAAATCAATTTTAATCTAGTTTCAATCTTTTTAATTATTGTCAATGGGCATATTTGATAAAATCAAACAAATTTTAAAACCCAAGGAAGATAATACATCTAGCAAAAAAGCCAATAATAATAAGCTGTTAAGGGAAGAAGGTGAAAAGAATACTCAACCCTCAATTAAGCGAGAGGAATCTTCTGCTGTATCAGAATCTCAATCTACAAGTTCTAAAGATTTATCTATCGATAATAATTTCATTGAGGAAACACCAGTTCATTTGAAAGACTCTGAAGAGTTGAAAGCAGATTTAGATTCAATTGAGTCATCAGAAATAGATGGTGGCAACTCAGAAGAGGTGAAAACATCTCAAATGTCGAAATCTAATATCTCGAATAATTCACTAATAGATAATAGTGATTCACAAAAGTCAAAGCTAGATAAGTCTTTAGATAAAACAAGAGATGGCTTCTTTGGTAAAATGAAATTGTTTTTCACAGGTAAAAACAAGGTTGATGATACATTTTTAGATCAACTTGAAGAAATGTTAATTACATCTGATGTTGGAGTTAAGACTACTATTAAAATTATTGATTTGGTTGAAACATTTGTTGCAAAAAACAAGTATGTCAATCAGGAGGAATTAAAGATTATTTTAAAAAATCAAATTATTGGTTTATTAAATGTAAATCAAAAGTCTGATAATACTGAGAACACTAAACCCTATGTTATTTTGTTTGTTGGTGTAAATGGTGTTGGAAAAACTACTACTATAGCAAAACTTGCAAATTTTTTTAAAACTCAAGGTAAAAGCGTATTAATTGGGGCTGCAGATACTTTTCGTGCTGCTGCAATTGATCAGATTGATAAATGGGCTAATCAAATTAACGTCCCTATTGTTAAACAAAAAATGGGTTCAGACCCAGCTGCTGTAGCATATGATACAATTCAATCTGCTATCGCATCAAATATTGACTATGTAATTATTGATACTGCTGGAAGACTACATAATAAAATTAACCTTATGTCTGAATTAGAAAAAATTTCTTCATCTATTGGCAAGTTAACTCATTCTGCTCCTCATGAAGTGGTGTTAGCTTTAGATGCTTCTACAGGACAAAATGCATTGGAACAAGCTAAACAATTTCTTAAAGCTACAAATGTTACTCACTTAGCAATAACAAAGTTAGATGGTACAGCTAAGGGAGGTGTTGTTATTTCCATTTGTGATCAATTAAGTATTCCAATCAAATATATTGGGGTCGGTGAAAAGATTGAAGACATTCAATTATTTAATAAAATGGAATTTGTAGAATCATTATTTAAATAATATGTTAACAAAAAAAAGTTCCCTTTCTTTTTCTGAAACAAATTTATTTTCTCCTATAATTTTAGATTTTATCAAAAGTGATTCAAAATTATTATCATTTATTGATTGTTTTCCTAATATTGATTCATTAAAAAATAAATTAAAAAAAATCAATTTTGAGTCCAGAGAGGTTTTAGTAAACACTGTACGTAAACAATATAATAACACTTCTTTTTTAGCTGGAAGGTCAAAAGATGTGGATGATAATATTAATCTTTTATTAGATTCAAAAACATTTACTATTTGTACAGGTCATCAATTAAATATTTTTATTTCTCCACTTTTTTTAATATATAAAATAACTTCTCTAATTGCTTATGCAAATTATTTAGATGAGCATATTCCAAATCATAGATTTGTTCCTTGTTTTTGGATGGCAACAGAAGATCATGATTTTAAAGAGATTAACGAGTTGTCAATTTACAATAAAAAATATAGTTGGAATTTACAAACTAAGAACGCAGTAGGTAATTTGTCTACTCATTCGATGAAAGATTTATTAAGTGATTTAAAAAAGGTATTAGATCAATCTGAACATGGAAGGGATTTGTATAATATTTATTATCACGCATATACTGCCAATTCTAATTATGCGGATGCAACTAGGTCAATAATAAATTCTCTTTTTGGCGATTATGGTTTGGTTGTTGTTGATGGTAACTGCATGGCTCAGAAACAACTTTTTTCTAATGATATGAAGGAAGAAATTACAACTAATTACATATTTAAAAACATTCTAGACTCCAATTTGAGTATGCGTTCTATCTATAAGCCGATGATTAATCCTTTAAAATCAAATTTGTTTTATTTACATAATAATATTAGATCAAAGATTTTATATAATAATAACGAGTATAAATCCTTATGTCATAATAAGGAGTGGACAAAAAAAGAATTATTAAATGAAATTGAAAACTATCCAAATAGATTTAGTCCTAATGTATTTATGAGAACATTATATCAGCAAAGTATATTGCCAAATGTTTTATACCTTGGTGGGCCTTCTGAGATTGCTTATTGGTTGCAATTATTAAGTTTATTTAATTCCAAAGGTAAATTATTTCCTGTTTTAGATCTTCGTTCCTTTTTTATAATTTTATCTAAAAGTATTTTAAATTTTTACAAAAAACATAATTTAAATGATGCAGATATATTTATCGATTATCATTTAAAAATTAAAAAAATTATTAAAAATATATCAAATCACGATGATCTTAAATTAAAAAAAGATATAAATGATTTATTAGAAATAATTGAAAAAAAAATTAGTAAAATTCACAATTTCCCATTGAATTCATTTAGAGTTTTTGAAAAAAGGGTTAATAATTCATTATTACAACTAGAGTCCAAAATAATAAAATTCGAAAAAAACAATAATAAAGATGTCCTTGATCAACTTTCTTCTTTAGAGCAAAAAATTTTCACTAATAATAATCCACAGGAAAAATCATATAGTTTTATTCCTTACTTTATAAAATATGGTCCAGCATTTTTTAATTTATTAATAGAAGAAAGTTTAATATTTGATAATAAATATATTATATTAAAAGAAAACAGCTGAATAAATTTATTTTAAACATGAAAGAAGTTTTATTAATCATTGATTTTGGTTCTCAGTATACTCAACTTATTGCTAGACGGGTTAGAGAACTCAATGTTTGTTCAGAAATTATTCCATATAATAAATTTTCTATACTACAAAAAAATATTAAAGGTGTAATACTCTCTGGAAGTCCTTCATCAGTCAAAGATTCTCTTTCACCCAAGATTAATTTATCATTAATTAGGAAAAAGGTGCCACTTCTTTCACTTTGTTATGGAGCTCAGTTAATTGCAAACGAATTAGGAGGTGATGTGGTTGCTTCTGAAAATAGAGAATACGGCCGATCTAATTTATTAGTACTTTCTAATCATGAAATATTTAACGATGTAAAAAATGATTCTATTGTTTGGATGTCTCACGGCGATACAATTAAAAAACTTCCGGATAACTGCGAATTACTAGCTAGTACTGATGATGTAAAAATAGCTGCTTTTGCTATTAAAAATGAACATACTTTGGGTTTTCAATTTCATCCAGAAGTTTATCATTCTCAATATGGTAAAGAAATGTTATCAAATTTTATTTCACTTTGTGGTTTTAGTCAAAATTGGACCTCCGAATCTTTTATTGATTTAACAATAAGTCAATTAAAAATGAAAATCAAGAATCAAAAGGTTTTAATGGCTTTGTCTGGTGGAGTAGACTCAACTGTTGCAGCTTTTTTATTGCATAAAGCAATTGGTGATAATCTACAATGCGTTTTTGTTGATAATGGTTTGTTGAGAAAAAATGAATTTAAAGAAGTTTTAGATGGATATAAAAACATGGGGTTTAATATTAGTGGAGTTGATGCTTCGAATAAATTTTTAATAAATTTATCTGGTGTATCTGACCCTGAACAAAAGAGAAAAATTATAGGTGCTACTTTTATTGATGTTTTTGATAAATGTGCTATTAATTTTAAAGATGTTGTTTGGTTAGGCCAGGGCACAATTTACCCTGATGTTATAGAATCTATTTCTGGTACTGGTGGTCCCTCTGAAACAATTAAGTCTCATCATAATGTTGGTGGTCTGCCTGAAAGAATGAATTTGAAGATTGTCGAGCCTCTCAAGACGTTATTTAAAGACGAGGTTAGAAAAGTAGGATTAGCGCTTGGAATTAATAAATCTATTATTAATAGACATCCTTTTCCTGGACCAGGATTAGCTATTAGGATAATGGGTGACATCACATTAGAAAAAGTAAATATTTTAAAAGAGGTTGATAGTATTTTTATTAATGCATTAAAGGATTACAATTTATATCATAAAGTGTGGCAAGCAGGTGCTATTTTATTAGGTGATAGTAGTGTTGGTGTAATGGGGGACGGGAGAACTTATGAGAAGGTAGTTGCTTTAAGAGCCGTTGAGTCAACTGATGGAATGACAGCAGATTGGGTGCATTTACCTTATGATTTTTTATCAAAAGTATCTAATTTAATTATTAACAAGGTAAATGGAGTTAATCGAGTGGTTTACGATATTAGTTCCAAGCCTCCAGCTACAATAGAATGGGAATAAAGAAATACATATTTATATTTTTCCCTTATTTCTTGTTCGCCCAAAACAATAATTTAGTTAGTCCAATTAAAAATGTTTTTTCTCATTATTCCTCTAGAAATTTATCAATAGATACTATTAATCAAAAGCAGGATTTATTTGATTATCATATTGCTTTGTTATTGCCATTTTGTATTGAAAGTAATGAGTCAATATTGAGTTTAAATCCTGATTCAATTAATGAAAATTACCAACCTGACTTATTTAAGAAAAGTTTAATATCAATAGATTTTTTTAATGGTTTTATAATGGCGCTCAATAATTTAGAGTATTTAAATTTTAAAATTTCTGTTTTTGATATTTCACATGATAATAAATCAGAAGTTATTTTAGATCACATAATTAACAGTAGATCTTTAAAGGGTGTTGATTTAATAGTCGGTCCTTTGTTTACTGATAATTTTGTTTATTTTACTGATAATTTTAAAAAAAAGAAAGTTCCTATTATTGCTCCATTTTCTAAGAAGCAACATATTGTGAATAACCATTCAAATGTAATTCAAATTCAACCTTCACTTGAAAATCAATTAAAAACTTTTTCAAATTATATATTTGATAATCATAGTTCTGATAATATTCTTTTGATTCGTAGAGATACACTATTTAAGAAGGTTTTGACTAGAAGTGTTCCAGATAGTTCTAGTATAAGTATTGACACTATTATACCAAAAGATATATATCTTAGTAATACCCTTCTTTTTGAAGTAGATACTTCAATAATAAAATTTAAAGAAATTAAGATAAATGCTAATGTTGTAGATTCTATTTATCATGAACTTGACACATTAGGTGAAAGAAATGTTATTATTATTCCCTCTGAGGACAATGTTTTTGTTACTGATTTATTATCAAAATTACATGCATGTAGAGATAGTGGGATGATAGTATATGGAATGCAGAATTTATATAATTATGACCATTTAAATTTCACTGATCTAACGGATATGAATTTATCTTTTCCTTATCATAAGATGGATAATTCTCAACTTATCTCACAATTTATTGTTGAATTTTATAATCAATATCAATATATTCCAGATCTTAGATACTGTCTTGTTGGTTATGAGATAGCTACATATTTTTCACAATTATTATCCCAATCAGATTATATTTTGCCAATTTTATCTAGCATTAACTCATCTAAGGTATTAGAAAATATTTTTGATTTTTATCAAATTGATGATAATGGCTTTATTAACGAAGGTGTTGTAATTTTAAGATATGATAGTTTTGGCTATAAAAAAATTAACTAATTTTCATTTCTAAAATCAATAATTTCAAAATTATCGTATTCTGGCTTATCAATTTTCAATAAATTTTCATCAGCTTCCTTCATGCTTATAATTTCAATAGTTGCATGTCCATTAAATTGATCTAGTTGTTTAATTGATTTTATTTGTTGTGATTTTTTGTCAATATTAATTTCTATAAAATCAATATTTGTATTTTTTTGTTTTGAATTAGAAATACAATCATTTAATTTATTTTGATTTAGTGAGTCGATTCCAATCCTACATTGTCTTGGTAATTTAAGGCAAACAGGTAGCTCTAATAAGTCTATGCAGTCATTATATACATTTTCGTATTCATTTTTTTTAGGAGTAAATTTAATAGTAGTAAAGTTCTTATTGTCAATTATTATTGTACGCTGATAATTATTTTGATATTCTTGTAAAATATTATTTATTATGAATTGAGAATTCCCGTCTATATTATCAATTTGAATTTCTTGATCATCAACCAGAATGGTAAATAAACTAGACCCATCATATAGTTGAATTATATTCATCTCATTTCTTTTAAATTCTACAAAAAAGCGATTATCAGAAAATAATGAAATATGGCCTTTTATTGGACTTTCTATTTGGTGAGATGATTTTTCATAATTGTATTCAAATTGAATAGATGTTCCGTTATCTGAAATTAGATTACTAAAGATATTTTTTATTAAATCATCAACATTTTGACTTTGAGATGTGATTTTATTTGAGATTAATAATAATAAAATTAAAATAAATGGTTTCATATTATTAGATTTAATTCTTCTTCATTTTCTACTAAAACTTTACGTCCTTTACTGCCTTCTAGTGGACCGATTACACCTGCGTATTCCAATTGATCAATAATTCTACCAGCTCTGTTATATCCAAGTTTTAATTTTCTTTGAATCATTGATGTTGAACCTTGTTGATGCATAACAATTAATAAAGCAGCTTCTCTAAATAAAGGGTCTCTGTCATCGGTATTTTTTTCATTTGGTATGTTGTCTTTATGACCTTCTTCAGGTAGTGAAAATGAATTCATTTGAGTGTTTTGTGAGCCAATAAAATTAGTGAGTTTTTCAACTTCTGGTGTGTCAATAAATGCGCACTGAATTCTTGACAAACTACTACCTGTTGATATTAGCATGTCGCCTCTTCCAATTAGTTGATTAGCTCCAACCGTATCTAAAATTGTTTTACTATCGATTCCCTGTATAACTCTAAATGCAATTCGTGTTGGAAAATTTGCTTTAATTGTTCCTGTAATGATATTTGTTGTAGGTCTTTGAGTAGCAATAATTAAGTGAATACCTATTGCACGTGATAATTGTGCAAGTCTTGCAATAGGTATTTCAATTTCTTTGCCAGCAGTCATAATTAAATCTGCAAATTCATCAATAACCAGTATTAGATAGGGTAAAAATTGATGGTCTTCATTATTAGAAAGTTTTCCTTGTTTATATTTGATGTTATACTCTTGGATATTTCGTACTTCTGCTTTTTTGAGAAGTTCATATCGATTATCCATTTCCAGACACAATGATTTTAGTGTTTTTACAACACTTTTTGTGTCTGTTATAATTGATTCACTATTGTCTGATAATTTTGCTAAAAAATGTTTTTCAATTTTATTATATAAAGTTAATTCTACTTTTTTAGGATCAACTAAAATAAATTTAACATCATTAGGATGCTTTTTAAATAAAATGGAACAAAGTATTGCATTAAGACCAACAGATTTACCCTGTCCAGTTGCACCTGCAATTAATAAGTGCGGCATTTTTGTTAAATCCATAACAAATGTCTCATTTGAAATTGTTTTACCTAAAGCAATTGGTAGTTCAAATTTTGAATTTTGAAATTTTTCTGAAGCAATTACATCTTTCATTGAAACAATTGTTGGATTTTGATTTGGAACTTCTATTCCAACAGTACCTTTACCAGGTAAGGGAGCAATTATTCTTACTCCAACTGCTTTAATGCGAAGAGCAATATCATTTTCTAAATTTTTTATTTTTGAAATTTTTACACCTTGATCTGGAATAATTTCATATAAAGTAATAGTAGGTCCAACAGTAGCTCGTTTCACAACTACATCAATTTTAAAATCTTTTAATGTCTCTTCAATAAGTTTTTTATTAGTTTCCACCTCTATTTCATTAATTGAAATTTTATTTTCGGTATACTCCGTAAGTATTTCTAAATTTGGAAAATTATATTGAATCTTCTTTTTTTCTAGTTTATTTATGTCCCCAGTATTTTCATTTAATATATCCTCTTCTTTTATTTCCTCAATAATAATACCTGGTGATGTTAACTCTTTTGCTATATTTTGAGTTTCATTTACACTTGATTTTTTAATGGTACTTGTTGTTTTTGTACTAGTATTTTCTTTAATAATATTATCTGGATTAGTATTTTTTTTATTCCAAAAACGTAACATCATAATAGTAACTTGTTTAAGTTTATAGAAATGTTCTTTTTGAATATTAAAGATTAAGATAATTGCGATTAAAAGTGTTAATAATAAGAATATAATTGTGCCAATTTTACCAATAAAAGGTGTTATAGTATTTGACATGCTTAAACCTAATTTACCTGAAAATATCTTATTAGTAAGTAAACTACATGTCAAACACGTCCAAATAATCAAAAAAATATGTATTGTA
>MDTB01205375.1_pt1 | contig 24097 bp, 22 predicted proteins | sample 811161 | NCBI WGS metagenome assembly MDTB01 (sample SAMN05326650, study PRJNA326480) | marine metagenome | isolation source: seawater | place: Mediterranean Sea | collected 2009
AAAATTGTAGACAAAGGATATGAAAGAGCTAGAAAAGTTCTTACTGAAAAAATTGATGATTTACATAAAATAGCAAAAGCTTTATTAGTTTATGAGACCCTTTCAGGAGATGAAATTAGAGATTTAATATTAAAAAACATAAAGCCTACAAGATCTTTTAAAGATGAGGAAGAAGATGATAATAAAAAAGAATCATCTGCTTTAGACTCATTGGGTTTAAAACCAAAGCCAGCCGTATAAAATTACATGAAAAAATATTACACAAGGGCGTGTAATTTTTATTATGGTGAGATTTCTAAGAAATTAGTAAAAAAAAGAATTACACTGCCTCTAAGCGGTAATAATAGTATATCATTTGATAAACTTGAAGTTTATCAACGTGATAAAAATAAAATATCTTCAAAAATTATTAAACTTAAAGAAATCAAATTTCAAAACAATTTACTTAAAAAAAAAATAAATCAAGATTTAAGAAAAATAATATCAAAAAAATACTATTTCAACGATGTATCTTTAATGGGTATTTTAAATATGACACCTGATAGTTTTTCTGATGGAGGTTTATTCAAAAATAAAAAAAACGCCATGAAAAGAATAAAACAAATGATAAAAGCAGGAGCTAAAATCATTGATATTGGAGGGGAGTCTACAAGACCTGGCTCTTTAACTGTAAATTCATCTAAAGAATGGAAAAGAATTTCAAGTGTAATAAAACAGTTTAAAAAAAAATTTCCAAAAGTTTTGCTATCTGTAGACACGAGAAAGTCTCTTGTAATGAAAAATGCTATAAAATATAAAGCAGATATTATAAACGATGTATCTGGATTTGAATTTGACTCATTTTCAATTAACACAGTATCAAAAAAAGATGTTTGGAAAATTATACACCATATGCAAGGGACGCCCCAAACTATGCAAAACAATCCAAAGTATGTAAATGTTCTATTGGATATTTATGATTTTTTTGAAAAAAAATTGAGATATCTAACAAAATATTCCAATCAAAAAAAAAAATTTATCTTAGATCCTGGTATTGGTTTTGGTAAAAACTTGAAACATAATTTGATACTGATTAATAATATTTCTTTATTTCATTCTTTAGGATTTCCTATATTAATAGGCACTTCCAGAAAAAGATTTATCAATCAAATTTCTGGAGAATATGATACCGATGAGAGAATTGGAGGAACATTATCTTCAATAATATATTTACTTTCTCAAGGCGTTCAGATTTTTAGAGTTCATAATGTTGAAGAAGTAAAGCAAGGTTTATTAGTTTATAAAAAAATTTTAGGTATATGAAAAATAAATACTTTGGAACGGATGGGATTAGAGGAACAGTTAATCAAGGAAATATAACTGGAGAAAAATTTTTTAAATTTGGGTTAGCATCAGGCATTTTTTTTAAAAATCAAAAAAAAACTAAACAAATTGCTATAATTGCTAAAGATACAAGGTTATCTGGATATACTTTAGAACCAGCATTAGTTTCAGGACTAGTGTCTGGAGGAATGAACGTTTTTACTTTAGGTCCGCTACCTACAAATGGTCTAGCCATGCTTACAAAATCAATGAAAGCCAACATGGGAATAATGATTACAGCTTCACATAATCCTTTTTACGATAATGGATTAAAATTATTTGGACCAGATGGAATGAAATTGTCAGATAACATTGAAAAGAAAATTGAGAAATTAATTGATGCAAAAAATACAAATCAGCTAACAAAGCCAAAGTTTTTAGGAAGAGTTAAAAGATTAGAAGATGGAAATGAGAGATATATAAAAATATTAAAGAAAAACTTTCCTAAAAACTATAATCTTAAAGGCACAAAAATAGTTTTAGATTGTGCAAACGGAGCCTGTTACAAAGCGGCTCCAAAACTACTAAAAGAATTAGGAGCTAAAGTTATATCTATAGGTATTAAACCTAATGGTCTTAATATTAATGAAAAGTGTGGATCTACATACCCATCTAAAATTAAACAAGCTGTTAATAAATATAAAGCACATGTTGGTATTTCTTTCGATGGAGATGCTGACAGAATAATTATGTGCGATGAAAAAGGAAAAATTATAAATGGAGATCAGATTATTGCTATGCTAGCTCGAAGATGGAAATCAAAAAAAATCCTGAGAGGCGGGGTAATTGGAACCTTAATGTCTAATTTGGGTTTAGAAAAATTTTTAAAAAATGAAAAAATAAAATTTTTTAGATCTAAAGTTGGTGACAGATATGTTAAAGAAAAAATGAAAAAATTGAATTTCAATCTTGGTGGCGAACAGTCTGGTCACATAATTCTAGGAAAATTTGCAACTACAGGCGATGGTTTGCTTGTAGCATTGGAAGTATTGTATTCATTAAGAAAAGGTAAAAAAGCAAGTAAACTATTAAATGTTTTTAAACCACTGCCGCAAATTTTAGAAAATGTTGTTGTTAAGGATAAAGATATAATTAATAAAATCAAATGTAGGAATGCAATTAAACAGGCTAATAAAATGATGATCGGAAAAGGAAGGGTTTTAGTAAGGAAATCTGGAACTGAGCCAAAAATTAGAATTATGGCTGAGTCATATGATAAAAGTTTAATTTTAAAAAGTATAAAGATAATAAAGAGATCTATAAAATAAATTGAAGCCAAAATCTAAAATTTTAATAATTGCAGGATCAGACTCTTCTGGAGGGGCGGGTATACAGGCAGACATCAAAACAGTGACAGCTTTAGGATCTTACGCAATGACTGCCGTTACAGCTATTACGGCACAAAATACAACAGGCGTTAAATCTGTGGTTCCAATAAGTCCCAATGAAATAAGCAAACAAATTTTATTTACATGTAAAGACATAAGGCCCGATGCAATAAAGATTGGAATGCTTTATTCATCAGAAGTTATCTTGTCTGTTATTAAAGCTTTAACTAAAGTTAAAACTAAAAAGATCATTTTAGATCCCGTTATGATCGCAAAAGGTGGATTTAAATTAATCAATGAAAGAGCTATTAGAACTTTAAAAGAAAAGTTAATAAGAAAAGCCTATTTAATTACGCCTAATATTCCTGAGGCTGAATTTTTGACAAAAATAAAAATAAAAGATCTTGATGGAATGATACATGCTGCCAATATTTTGCTTAAATTAGGGGTTAAAAACGTTTTGGTTAAAGGCGGTCATAGTAACTCAAAAATAATGAGCGATGTATTCTTAAACAAAAAAGAACTAAAAATTTTTAAAAATAAAAAAATTAAAACTAAAAATACGCATGGCACTGGATGTACATTATCAAGTGCAATAGCAACTTTTTACAGTTGTGGAAAAACTCTAAAGAAATCCTGTGAGCTTGGAATTAAATATGTTAATTATTCTATTAGATCTAATCTAAATTATGGAAAAGGTCATGGACCAATTAATCATTTGAGTTCAATAAAAATAAACAGGAAATTTAATTAATGAAAAATGTAGTTGTTGTAGGTTCTCAGTGGGGTGACGAAGGAAAAGGAAAAATAGTTGATTGGCTTTCAAGTGAAGCGGATGTAATTGCTCGTTTTCAAGGTGGACACAACGCTGGTCATACCCTAGTAATTAATGGAGTCACTTACAAATTAAGATTATTACCATCAGGAATCGTTAGAAAAAATAAAGTTTCAATTATCGGGAATGGTGTTGTTATTGATCCTTGGGCCTTACTTGAAGAGATTAAAGAAATGAAATCAAAAGGAGTTGAGGTTGATCCAGATAATTTAATAATATCTGAGTCAGCTAACTTAATTCTTCCTTTTCACCAAGAAATGGACGCAATAAGAGAAGATGCGGCAGGCAAATCTAAAATTGGAACGACTAGAAGAGGCATAGGACCTGCATATGAAGATAAAGTTGGTAGGAGATCTATAAGAGTTATGGATCTTATTTCGGAGAATAATTTAGATCATAGATTAGAAACAGTCTTGTTACACCATAATGCAATAAGAAAAGGCTTAGGAAAAAAAATTTTTGAAAAAGATAAGTTAAAAAAAAATTTATTAAAAATTGCACCAGAAATTTTAAAATTTTCTAAACCAGTATGGAAAAAAATAGATGAATTTAAAACTCAAGGAAAAAAAATACTTTTTGAGGGTGCCCAAGGTATTTTGTTAGATGTAGATCATGGAACTTACCCTTTCGTAACTTCTTCAAACACTGTAGCTTCGTCAGCTGCAACTGGGACGGGCTGTGGCCCTGATACAATCAATTATGTTTTGGGAATTACAAAAGCTTACACTACTAGAGTAGGAGAGGGACCTTTTCCAACTGAACTTAGAGATAATATTGGGGAATTAATTGGTTCTAGAGGTAAAGAATTTGGAACTGTTACGAGCAGAAAAAGAAGATGTGGTTGGTTCGATGGAGTTTTAGTAAGACAAACAATAAAAATATCAGGAATTAATGGAATAGCGTTAACAAAATTAGATGTTTTAGATGAACTAGATGAAATTAAGATGTGTGTTAAATACAAATTAAATGGAAAAGAAATTGATTACTTACCAGCAGCATTCGATGATCAGTTAAAAGTTGAGCCTATTTATAAGATATACCCCGGATGGAAAAGTTCAACTAAAGGCATAAAAGAATTTAATAAATTACCTCAAAATGCAAAAAATTATATTAAAGAGCTAGAGGCTTTTATAGAAACGAAAATCTCAAGCATTTCAACTAGTCCAGAAAGAAAAGATACAATATTAATAGAAGATCCTTTTAAAGATTAATTTTTTGGTAAAAGGTTTTTTGATTTAGATGAATTAATCATCGACTTTTGTAATTTTTCAAATGCTTTGGTTTCTATCTGTCTTACTCTCTCTCTGCTAATATTATATTTTTTACTTAATTCTTCTAGAGTCCTTGGGTTTTCTGTAAGTCTTCTAGCTTCAATGATAGCTTTTTCCCTATCGTTTAATATTTTAATCGAGTTATATAAAAGATCCTTTTTATCTTCGTATTCCTGCTTTTGTGAAACCATAAGTTCTTGGTCCAAATTATCATCTACCAACCAATCTTGCCATTCATCACTTTCACCTTCTTTCACCGGGGCATTTAAAGATTTTTCTTTACCCATCATTCTTCTATTCATATTAATTACTTCATCAGAGTTCACATCAAGTCTTTTTGAAATTTCTTTAACCTGATTATCTTTTAAATCTCCTTCTTGACCCGGTGCTATTTGGTTTTTTATTTTTTTTAAATTAAAAAAAAGTTTTTTTTGTGCAGTAGTAGTTCCCATTTTAACTAAACTCCATGATCTTAAAACATATTCTTGGATTGCAGCTTTTATCCACCACATTGCATAAGTAGCTAATCTAAAGCCCTTATCTGGATCAAATTTTTTTACTGCTTGCATTAAACCTACATTTCCTTCTGATATCAATTCATTAACTGGTAGTCCGTAACCTCTATATCCCATTGCAATTTTAGCAACCAAGCGCAAATGACTAGTAACTAATTTATGTGCAGATTTTAAACTTCCGTTATCTTTCCAATTTTTTGCTAACATATATTCTTCCTCTGCATCTAGCATTGGAAACTTTTTAATTTGAGATAAATAAATAGAAAGTCCGCCAGATGAGGGCGTTGGAAGATTAGATATTTTATTTTCCGAGCTCATATCTGATAATATTTATATATAAAAATAAAAATTTCAATCGCTTAATTTTTTAAGTAAATTAAGCAATTTTTTAAATATTTGAGGAATATCACTTTCAAAGTTGATTATTTCTTCTTTTTTTGGATGAAAAAAACCTAATGATTTTGCGTGTAACATTTGCCCCTCTAAACATTCTATTTTATTTTTAAGTTCATCATTAATTTTTTTAAACTTAAAGTTTTTTTTTTTATATTGTTTATCTCCAACTAAGCATGTGCCTTTAAATTTCATATGAACTCTTATCTGATGAGTTCTACCTGTTTTTAATTGAAATTCAATTAAGCTAATTTTTGGTAAATTTTTTGAGGTAAAAACTTTTAATGTTTTGTAAAAAGTGACAGCATTTTTTCCTTTTATCTCGCTTACTGACATTAGCTGTCTATTCTTTTTATCTCGAGAGATAAGTGTTTCTATTTTACCACTTAGTGGCCTTATGACTCCCCAAACCAATCCAATATACTTTCGTTTTATGGAATGCTCACTGAATTGGTTAGAAAGTTTTGAATGAGTAAAATTATTTTTTGCTATTACTATTAAACCGCTTGTGTCTTTATCGATCCTGTGAACTATTCCAGGTCTAAGATTTCCACCAACATCAGAAAGACGATCTTTATACTTAAAAATTAAAGCATTAACTAAAGTATTTTCATAATTACCAGATCCGGGATGAACAACCATACCTGAGGGTTTATTAACAATAAGTAAATCTTTATCCTCATATACTACATCAAGTTTAATTTTACTTGGCTTTATTTTTTTAGGAGGATCATTCTCAACATTAACTATTATAGATTCTCTAAATTTTACTTTTTTAGAGGGCAAATTTGATATCTTATCATTTATTGTTACTTTACTAGTCTCTATAATTTTTTTTAAGTTGGAGCGTGTAAAACCTGTAATACGATCAGAAAGACAGATATCTAATCTTTTTCCCTCATCTTCTCTATTAACCAAAAATTTAATTGTATTATTTGTCATTTAAATTTAAATTATAACCTATTGCGTTCGTAGCTCAACTGGATAGAGCGTCTGACTTCGGATCAGAAGGTTGAGGGTTCAAATCCTTCCGGGCGCACCAAACCTTGAAATTTTACTACAAAAATAATAAAATGGACCCATATGGAATACGATAAAATTTTATCAGCAAAATTTAAAGATCTAAATGCTGTTGCGGATGAATATAGCAAACCCTATAAAGAAAATTTACCTTTTCCCCATATTTCTATAAACAATTTTTTTGATGAAAATTTCTTAAAAAATGTTTTACAAGAATTTCCAAATTTATCTGCAAAAAAAAAATCAGAAAGCTGGAATAATAAAAATGAAGTTAAATTTCTTAATAATAGTTATGAGACTTTTGGACCTTATACAAGATTTTGTGTAGATTTTTTAAATTCAAAAATTTATCTAAATTTCTTACAAACAATTACTTCTATAAAAGAAAAACTAATTAGCGATCCCTACTTAAGTGGAGGAGGTTTACACGAAATAAAAAAAGGAGGACTTCTTAAAGTTCACACTGATTTTAATAAGCATCCAAGTTTAAATCTCGATAGAAGAATCAATGTGCTTATATATTTGAATGAAAATTGGAAAGAAGATTATGGCGGTAATCTAGAATTATGGGATCAAAAAATGGAAAACTGTATTAAAAAAATTTCTCCAGAATTTAATAAAATGGTAATTTTTTCTACAACAGATTTTAGCAATCATGGCCATCCAGAGCCATTAAATTGTTTAGAAAATATATCAAGGAAATCTTTAGCTTTGTATTATTTTTCTAATGGCAGACCTAAAAGCGAAGTTCATATATCCAATCAAAAAGTTGGAACTTTATTTAAAAACAGAAAAGGTTTTGATAATGAAGTGTATCAAAAAAAAACAAGTAAATTTAAAGAAATTTTGAGACAGTTAAAAATATATCAATCTTTAAAAGAATTTGAGAAAAAATATATAAGAAAAAAGCGACTATAAAATAAATTTTTTCAACTTTTCTCTATTTTCTCTTATATATTTTGGGAAAGTATCATCGATTTCAATTTGTTTATATTCAAAATCTCGGCCAAGCAGATCTTTTTTATTATCAATTCTTTCTTTTATTTTACTTATGTCATTATATTTTTCGTTGTTCCATTGTTGTTCGGCATAAGATGTGAGTTTTTGTGAAATTTTTTCCGGTGTTTTTACAAAACTAAAATGCCAACCACCGTCATATATAAGCTGAGGAAGCTTTGGTTTATAAAATTTCCAAAAAGGATATTTTTTAATCTTAATAGAACGAAGCCATTGTGGTGATTTTAAATTTTTTCTTTGACAAATTTTTGTTCCGCCCCAATCAGGTAAAGTTGTATTATGTAAATTTAATTTAATTTGAAAATCTTTTTGCACGAAGCATGCATATTTATTTTTTATTTCAAATTCTTTAATTTTTTCTGGTCTAGGTATTTCATCCAGATCTGATATCATGATTAAATCTTCATCTGAACAATCAGCATATCCTCTTTCTAAAGCATTTCTTTGAAACTGGTCTCTTACATGGGCAGAAGACCAATTTTTTTTAAACTTTTTTACATCTTTCGGCAAATCATCTACTACAATATAATTAATTTTTTTTTCAAATTTTTTAAATTTATTAATATCGAAATTAAGTTTTTTTTTATTTCCCGCATGATCCATTGTTGCCTCTGCGATTACAAATCTATCTACATGACTATTAAGAATGTTTAGTCTGATATCCGTCATAAGATCCTCATCAAAATACATAAAACAATCTATAAGTTTCATTATTCTCCAATATTTATTAAAGTTCCTCTTTTTCTAGCACCAAAATATGCAACGTAAAAAATTACTATACCAAATAAAAAGTAAGCTAAAGATATAAAAATACTTTTTCCTATATTCCATAAATTTATTACATCGTTCATCAAAATATTTCTCATTTCCTCAAAAATGTGTACCAAAGGTAAAATAACTGCCAAACCCTGTAACCAGTCTGGTAAAATTTCAATAGGATAATAAATACATCCTAAAGGAGCTAAAAAAAATAAACTTGCCCAAGCTATATTTTCAAATGAAGGGCCAAATCTAATAAGGCCAGCTGTAACAAGTAGTCCTAATGTAATTCCAAAAATGTAAAGGCTAATTAAAAGCATAATTAAAACTGGTCCAATTTTAAAAATAGAAACACCAAATAAGGGTATTGCTAAAAGAGCAGCCGGTATTAACCCGATTAATGTTCTTATAATTGCTGTTAAAGTTAATGCCGTGATAATTTCACTAATTTTAATAGGAGCAATAAACAAATTTGTAAAATTTCTACTCCAAATCTCCTCAAGAAACATCATGTTGTAACTAATACTTGATCTAAAAAGAAAATCGTAAAGTATTGCTGCAGACAAAATTATTCCCACAGTATTGTTAAAATATTCAGAATTTAAAGTAAAAAATTTTGATATAAAACCCCAGAGAAATATTTGTATTGATGGCCAATAAATTAAATCAAGTATTCTTGGAAATGAACTTTTAATCAGATAAAGGTGCCGTAAACTTAAACCTAAAATTTTTTTGAAATTCATTATTTTTCCCTAGCTATTTTTAAAAAAGTTTCCTCTAAATTTTTTCTTCCATGCCTTGATATAAGATCTTCACAAATTCCTTGATCAACTATTTTTCCTGATTTCATCATGATTATGTTATCACACAACCTTTCAACCTCTGACATATTGTGAGAGGCAAGTAGTATGGTAATATCATTTTTAGTTTTATAATCTTCAATATACGTTCTAACAAAATCTCCAACATCAGGATCCAGACTTGCAGTTGGTTCATCTAAAAATAAAAGACTTGGCTTATTGATTAATGATTTTGCCAAAGAAACTCGGTTTTTTTGTCCAGAGGATAGTTCTCCAGTTTTCTTATTTAAAAAATTTATTAATTTTAATTCTCTTGAAATTTCGTCAATTCTGTTATCTAAATCTTCAACACCATATAACCTGCCATAGACCTCTAAGTTTTCTTTTACAGAAAGTTTTTTTGGAAGTTCTACATAAGGAGATGCAAAATTTATTTTTGATAAAAGTTCATATCTTTTGTTCGAATTGATATCTTTCCCGTCAATAAAAATTTCACCAATAGTCGGCTTTATTAATCCCAGCATCATTCCTATCGTAGTTGTTTTTCCACATCCATTTGGACCTAACAAACCTAAAGTTTGATTATTTTTTAATTGAAAGTTAATTTTATCTACTGCTAAATTATTTTTAAATTCTTTACTTAAATTTTTTACAATTACTTCCATTTAATTTGCTGCTCTTTTAATTCTATCATTTATAGCTATTCCAATATTTTTTCTAGGAATTTTAGATATATAAATTTTTTTATAGCCTAATTTTTTAATTTTTCTAAATATTTTATATAAATTTTTTGCCGCTTCATTTAAATTTGACTTTTTACTAAGATTAAAAGAATTAATTTTATTTTTATATCTCATTCCAAAAGTTATATGTGCATGTTCAACCGGTGCATAATTTGCATTCATAACTATAGGTATTCCAGGAGAATAATGTTTTGTTAATCCTCCAGGGGCTTTTAATAATTTAATTTTTTTTTTGGTAATAAACTTTTTTTTTAATTATAGATTGAATTTTCTCTTTAGTTATTATGCCGGGTCTCAATATTTTTGGTTTTGAAGTCAAGTCTACAACTGTTGACTCCAAACCTATTTTGGAATTTCCGCCGTTTATCACAATTTTAATATTTTTTTTAAATTCATCTACAACATCATAAGCACTAATAGGACTAATTTGAGATGACAAATTAGCACTAGGCATTGCTAAAGGAAAATCAATTTTTTTTAAGATTTTTCTAGCAATATTATTTTTTGGAAATCTAATAGCAACTGTATTTAAATTTGCTCTAGCCATTTTATCTATTTTTGAATTTTTTTTTATTTTAAGAACAAAAGTAATAGGACCTGGACAAAAATAATTGTATAGTTTTTTTAAATTTGAGTTAAAGTTTATATCTTCACTTGCACTTTTTAAATTTAAATAATGAATTATCAAAGGATTTTTATTTGGCCTTTTTTTTAGTCGGTAAATTTTTTTGATAGATTTGCTGGAATATGCGTTGCCAGCCAGCCCGTATACAGTCTCTGTAGGTAAAGCTACTATCTTATTTTTTTTCAAATAATATATAGTTTTAGTTAAAATTTGTTTATTAGGCTTAAATATATTTGAATAGATATTTCTCATAATGTAATTATTATGCAAAATATGAAAAATGAAAATATTTTAGATGACATTCAAAGTAAATCATTAAAAGAAGCTAAGGAAGAAATCAATAAAATTTTGACAAAATTAGAAAATAATAAAACGGATTTAGTAGCATCCGAGCAAGATTATGAGAAACTATTAAAATTAAACAAACATGTGAATATGCTTATTAAAAAAAAATTAAAAGAGTATAAAAAGATTAAGGTAAAATGATTAAAAAAAAACTGAATTCGAATGCAAAAAAAGTAGATAATTTTTTAAAAAATTTTTTAAACAAACAAGATAAAACCTCTTTAATTTCTCCAATGAAATATGGTGTGTTGTCTGGAGGAAAAAAAATAAGATCTTCAATTATTTTAGGAGCTGGAAAGTTATACGATATTAAAATTAGTAAACTGATAAACATTTGTGCAGCAGTAGAGTGTATACATTCTTATTCGTTAATTCATGATGACTTGCCATGCATGGATAATGATAAAATAAGAAGGGGAAAACCAACTACTCATATCAAGTATGGAGAGTCCACAGCTGTGCTTGCTGGAAACTCTTTGTTAACCTTAGCTTTTGAAATGATATCAGATAAAAATTATAAAATTAATAATGCATCAAAATCCGAATTAGTTAATGCCTTATCTTTTTGCTCGGGTCATTCTGGTATAGCAGGCGGTCAAGAATTAGATTTAAGCTTTGAAAATAAAAAAAAGAGTTTTAAACAAATTATAGAAATGCAGAAAAAAAAAACTGGAAGATTATTTAATTTTTGCTGTCTAGCCACTGGTATTATTTCAAACAAAAAAAAATCTGAAAAATTTTTTTTAAGAAAACTTGGTGAGGATATTGGATTATTATTTCAATTATCTGATGATTTTTTAGATATAAAAGGATCAAAAAAGCTTATGGGAAAATCGATAAAAAAAGATAAAAAAAAAGGAAAATCAACTCTTATAAATTTACTAGGATATGAAAAAGCTCAAAAATATGCATATAATCTAAAAACAAAAATATTGAGAAAACTCAAAAAACATGGAAAGAAAGCTAGTGATTTAAATGATATAATAGAATTTATTTTAGGAAGAAATTATTAATGGAAAAACTTTTAGATAAAATTAAATTTCCGGCTGATTTAAGAAAATTAGAAAAAAATCAATTACAAAAATTTTCTAAAGAACTTAGAGAAGAGCTTATAGATACCGTTTCAGAAACCGGTGGTCATCTTGGCGCTGGTTTAGGCGTTGTTGAGCTTACTGTAGCTCTACACTATGTGTTTAATACTCCGAAAGACAAACTTGTTTGGGATGTAAGTCATCAAAGTTACCCTCATAAAATTATTACAGGAAGAAAAAATGAAATTAAAACTTTAAGAAAAGGTAATGGACTGTCTGGATTTACAAAAAGAACTGAAAGTGAATATGACCCTTTTGGTGCAGCGCATAGCTCCACTTCTATATCTGCAACATTAGGTATATCAGTCGCTAAAAAGTTATCAAATGATAAAAACAATGTTATTGCAGTTATCGGAGATGGAGCGATGAGTGCTGGCATGGCCTATGAAGCTATGAATAATGCTGGTGCGCTTAAATCAAAACTAATAGTTATTTTAAACGACAATGACATGTCTATTGCAAAACCTGTAGGTGCAATGAGCAAATATTTTGCACGATTATTATCAGGGAAAATTTACTTTAGTTTAAGAGAAACAATTAAATTAATAACTTCTGCCTTTTCAAAAAGATTTAGCCAAAAAGCTGGTAAAGCCGAAGATATCCTTAGAAGCATAGTGACCGGAGGTACATTGTTCAGCGAGCTGGGTTTTTATTACATAGGTCCAGTTGATGGACATGACGTAAACTATTTAATTGACATACTTGAAAATGTTAAAAAATCAAACCATGAAGGTCCAATTTTAATACATGCTATAACAAAAAAAGGTAAAGGCTATAGGCCGGCCGAAGACTCTGGCGATAAATTTCATGGAGTTTCTAAATTTAATGTTGCAACAGGCGAACAATCTAAAACAAAATCCAACAAACCCTCTTACACCAAGGTTTTTGCAGAAACTTTAATCAAACATGCTGAAAATGATACTAAAATAGTAGGTATAACAGGTGCCATGCCATCAGGAACAGGTTTAAACTTATTTGAGAAGAGATTTCCTGACAGAATGTTTGATGTAGGAATAGCCGAACAACACGCCGTAACATTTGCAGCTGGGTTAGCTACCGAGGGATATAAGCCTTTTGCAGCTATATATTCCACTTTTTTACAGAGAGCCTACGATCAAGTAGTGCATGATGTTGCTATACAATCTTTACCAGTAAGATTTGCAATAGATAGAGCGGGTTTGGTTGGAGCAGACGGCCCAACGCACGCAGGATCTTTTGACATAACTTATTTAGCTACATTGCCAAATTTCATCGTAATGGCGGCTAGTGACGAGTCCGAATTAGTAAAAATGATAAATACCTCAGTGAATATAAATGATAAACCTTGTGCTTTTAGATACCCAAGAGGGAATGGAACCGGAGCTAATTTGCCGGGGATAAGCGAATATCTTGAAATCGGAAAAGGAAGAGTCATTAAAGAAGGAAAAAAAGCTGCAATATTAAATTTTGGAGCAAGACTAGAAGAATGCAAAAAAGCTTCTATGATTTTAAAAAAAAGAGGTATCGATATAACTATTATAGATGCAAGATTTGCTAAGCCATTAGATGAAAAATTAATTTTAGAAATTGCAAATAAACATGAAGTACTAGTTTCAATCGAGGAAGGTTCTATAGGTGGTTTTGGATCTCATGTTCAACACCTCCTGTCTGAGAGAGGAGTATTTGATAGAGGACTTAAGTTTAGATCTATGATTTTGCCAGATATTTTTATAGATCAAGACACACCTGATAAAATGTATAATAAAGCAGGACTAAATTGTGACTCTATAGTTGATAAAATTGAAAATACGCTTAATTCGAATATAATATTGGCTAAAAATCAATTTTCAAATTAATAGCACTGAGCTTTGTGCATTAGAAAGTGATCTAATATAACACAAGAAAGCATAGCTTCTCCTATTGGTACGGCTCTTATTCCAACACACGGATCATGTCTACCTTTAACAGAAATTTTGGTATTTTTTCCCTTTTTATTTATTGTTTCTCTACTATTCAAAATAGATGAAGTTGGTTTTACAGCAAAAGACGCAATAATGTTTTGGCCAGAAGATATTCCCCCAAGAATTCCACCTGCATTGTTAGATTTAAATTTCAATTTACCAGAAATATTTCTAATTTCGTCAGAGTTTTGTTCTCCACTTAAAAAAGCAGAGTTCATTCCAGATCCGATATTTACTCCTTTAACTGCATTAATACTCATCAGGGCTGCTGATATATCTGCATCTAGTTTTGAATAAATAGGAGCGCCCAAACCAACAGGAACACCTGAAGCTCTTAATTCAATTACAGCTCCACAAGATGAACCAGATTTCCTAACAGCCAATAAATATTTTTCCCACAATTTTACTGATTTTTTATCAGGACAAAAAAATGGATTTTTATTGATTTCTTTGTCATCCCAATCCAATCTATTACAAGATAATAATCCTAGTTGAGTTACAGCTCCTACTATATTAAATTTTTTTCCGATAACTTTTTTTAAAACCATTTTTGCTATAGAACCTGCTGCAACTCTACAAGCAGTTTCTCTGGCTGACTGACGCCCCCCACCTCTAAAATCTCTAATTCCATATTTTTTAAAATAAGTATAATCCGCATGACCTGGTCTAAATTTATCTTTAATTGATTCATAGTCTCTAGATCTTTTGTCCTCGTTATAAATAATCATTGAAATAGGTGTGCCAGTTGTTTTACCTTGAAAAACACCAGATAAAATATTCACCTTATCCGACTCTTTTCTTTGAGTTGTAAATTTCGACTGTCCTGGCCTTCTTTTATCCATGTCTTTTTGTATATCTTTTTCAGATATTGAGATATTGGGAGGACAACCGTCTACAACACAACCTATAGCAGGTCCATGAGACTCACCCCAAGTAGTAAACCGAAATATTTTACCAAAAGTATTAAAAGACATAGTTAATTAATGTATAGATTATTTTATAATATATATGAATCAAAAAAATGGCAAAAATTCACTAGGTTTGGATAAATGTTTTGAAAATTTAGATAATCCAATAGATTTATTTGAAAAATGGTTTTCTAAGGCTAAAGAAACCGAAATAAATGACCCTAATGCTCTAGCATTAGCAACCTCAGACAATAAAAATCAACCATCGGTCAGAATGGTTTTGCTTAAAGGTCTATCAAAAAAGGGGTTTGTTTTTTTTACTAATTTTAATAGTAAAAAGGGAAGGGAATTAAAAAACAATACACGTGCCTCAATGTGCTTTCATTGGAAAAGTTTAAGACGACAAGTAAGAATAGTTGGTTTAGTTGAAAAAGTAACAGAGCAAGAAGCAGATGAATATTTTTATTCTAGACCATACAAAAATAAAATTGGAGCATGGGCATCCTCACAATCTGAAGTAATGGATAAAAAAGAAACTTTTTTATCTAAAATAAATGAATTTGAAAAAAAATATCCAGATGAAAATTCAGTTCCCAGACCTTCTCATTGGTCGGGTTGGAGAGTTTTGCCGAAAGAAATTGAATTTTGGGTAGAAGGTGAAGGTAGAATTCATGAAAGATTAAATTATATAAAAGAAAATGATAAGTGGAAAAAAGAAATTTTATATCCTTAAAAATTTCTTTTTAAACTAAAACTCGATAAATTTTGTAATATTTTTTTTTCTTTACTATCCTCAAAAATTCCCAAAGCATCTCTAGAGACATTAACAAAATATTCAGCTCTTTTAAAGCTTTCTTCTACAGCCTTATATTTATTTATTAATGCCAAGGTTTCACTAAAGTCATCTCCATTTCTTTTTTCTTTTTTGATTATTTCTAAAAGAAATTCTCTTTCTTCATCATTACCTTTTTGAAAGACAATTATTAAAGGAAGTGTAGTTTTGCCTTCAAAAAAATCTTTACCTACTTCTTTACCAAATATTACTTCTTTAGCAAAATAATCTAGAGCATCATCAGCTATTTGGAATGCTAATCCTAGATTTCTGCCGTAAGATTCTAAAGCTTTTTTTTCTTTTTCATTTGATCCGGCTATACACGCTCCAGTTCTAGTAGCTGCAGAAAAAAGAGCAGCAGTTTTCAAATTAATAATTTCAATATAAGTCTCTTCGAGCAAGTCTGCTTCTCCCTTATGTTGTAACTGCAATACTTCACCTTGTGCAATTTTTGCAGAAGTAGATGACAATAATTTTAAAACTTCAAGATCACCATCATCAACCATCATTTCAAAACACCTGCTTAATAGATAATCTCCTACTAAAATAGAAGATTGATTACCCCAAATAGAATTTGTTGTTTTAAGACCTCTTCTTAAATTACTTTCATCAATCACGTCATCATGTAATAGAGTCGCTGAATGAATAAGCTCTACACAGGCAGCTAAATTTATGTCTCTTTCTCCTAATTCATAACCAGATAATTTTGCAGACCCAAGAGTAAGTAATGCTCTCAATCTTTTTCCACCAGAATCAAGATGGTGATGAGTCATTTTTTCAATTAAATTTACATCACTTTTTAACTTTATCTGTATAAGTGTCTCAACTTCAGTAAGTTTTTTACCCACTAAATTTTTAAGCTCTAAATAAGCAGAGCTAGCTGATTTTTTTAAAGGTATTACAGATCCCATTTAAGTTACTTACAAGTGATTTTAACATTAATAAATTCCTAAATTCATCTTTTGTGACGCACCTTTAATTCAACTAGAAGTAGCGAAATAAATATTTAAAATTTATTTCTGTTACTGATATAAGAATATCAATAATATTCTAATTAATATGTTTTCAATTTTTAAGAAAAAAACCATTATACCACATGTAAGGCTAACCGGAATTATTGGTTCCGCTGGTAGATTTAGACAGGGCATGGATTTAGCAAATCAACAACTAATTTTGAAAAAAGCCTTTTCAATAAAAAAAGCAAAAACTGTTGCAATTTCGATTAATTCTCCTGGAGGATCACCAGTGCAATCACATTTAATTTACAGTTACATAAGACAATTAGCAAAAAAAAATAATAAGCAAGTTATAATATTCGCTGAAGATGTGGCGGCTTCCGGAGGTTATTTTATTGCTTGTGCGGGAGATGAAATTTATGCTAACTCAAGTTCTATTATAGGTTCAATAGGAGTAATATCCGCATCATTTGGTTTTAAAGAGTTAATAAAAAAAATTGGAATTCAGAGAAGAGTATATACCGCGGGTAAAAATAAAAGTACCCTAGACCCTTTCATGGACGAGAAACAAGAGGATGTGGAAAGATTAAAAAAAATTCAGTTAGATTTACATGCCGATTTTATCAAAATTGTAAAAGAAAGCAGAGGATCTAAATTAAAAGATCCTGAAAAAAATAACATTTTTACAGGTGAATTTTGGGCTGGGTCAGAAGCACTTAAATTAGGGTTAATAGATGGAATAGGAAATGCCGATCAAGTTTTAAAAGAAAAATTCGGAGAAAAAGCAATAATTAAAAAATTTGAAAAACCAAAAGGATTTCTTGCAAAAAAATTATCATCTTCGATTGAAGATCAAATAGAAAATATTTTTAATGGAATTGAACAAAGAGCTTTGTGGCAAAGATTTGGTTTATAAATGCCTAAGAAAAAAACTCCAGAGAAAAATAAAAAAGTTTTGTCTTTTCAAGAGATAATAATGAATCTTCAAAAATTTTGGGGCAAGTTTGGATGTGTAATTCTTCAACCCTATGATTTAGAAGTTGGAGCAGGAACTTTTCATCCTGCTACTACCTTAAGATCTTTAGGTCCTAACCCCTGGAAAGCAGCATATGTGCAACCATCTAGAAGACCAACCGACGGAAGGTATGGAGAAAATCCAAATCGATTACAACATTATTATCAATTTCAAGTAATTGTAAAACCATCTCCTAAAAATATTAAGCAAGTATATTTAAAAAGTTTAGCTTCTATAGGTATTGACGTAGAAAATCATGATATAAGATTTGTTGAAGACGACTGGGAAAGCCCAACGCTGGGAGCTGCCGGACTTGGATGGGAAGTTTGGTGTGACGGAATGGAGATTACTCAATTTACATATTTTCAACAAATGACAGGTATTCAATGCAAACCAATTCCAGTAGAGCTTACATATGGATTAGAGAGACTTTGTATGTTTGTTCAAAAAAAAAATAACGTTTTTGATCTAGATTGGAATAGTGAAGGTATAAAATATAAAGATGTATTTTTTCAAGCTGAAAAAGAATTTTCAGCATATAATTTTGAATTTGCAAACACTGAGTCTCTTCTTAAAAATTTCGATTTAGCAGAAAAAGAATGTTTAGAATTATTAAATAAAAAACTTGCTTTACCCGCATACGATCAATGTCTAAAAGCAAGTCATATTTTTAATTTACTAGACTCAAGAGGGGTAATCGGTGTTGCTGAAAGGACAGGATATATAAACAGGATTAGAGAACTTGCAAAAGGATCTGGAGCTATTTGGTTGGAGTCTCAAATATAAATTATGGCAGAATTTCTATTAGAGTTGTATTCAGAGGAAATACCCCCGAAGCTACAAATTGATGCACGAAATAATTTGTTACAAAACTTTAAAAATATTTTATTTGAAAACGATATAAAGCATAAGAATTTAGAAGTATTTTCATGCCCAACAAGAATTGTCGTCTATATAAATAATTTACCAATCAAAATAAAAAAGCCTGAAATAGCAATAAAAGGACCAAAGGTAGGGGTGCCAGAAAATATTTTACAAAATTTTATCAGATCTCATAATGCATCAGAAAAAGAAGTTTTTAAAAAAGAAATTGAAAAAGGAAAATTTTATTTTATTAAAAAAAAATCAGAAGAAATATATTTAGAAAATATTTTTTCTATGAATTTGCCAAAAATTTTAGGATCTTTAACCTGGAAAAAATCAATGAAGTGGGGTGATAATAACTTATTATGGGGCAGACCTTTGAGATCAATCTTTGCAATTTTTGAAGGAAAAATTTTAAGGTTTAACTTTAATCATTTAAAAAGTAATGATCAAATAATTATAGAAAAAGATCTAATTGAAAAATTAGCAAAGATTAGATCATTTAAGAATTACGAGTCTTTAATGCGATTAAATAGAATTTTTTTTGATCACAATGAAAGAGAAAATCTAATAAAAATAAAATTTGAATTGATATGCAAAAAATATAACTATAATTTAAATTTAAATACTAAACTTTTAGACGAGGTAATTAATATTGTTGAAAATCCAAATGTTTTATTAGCTAGTTTTAGCGAAGAGTATTTAAATCTTCCTAACGAAATAATTATTTCAACTTTGCAAGTTCACCAAAGATATTTTCCATTATTTGATAAAAAAAAAGATAAATTATCAAACTTTTTTTTAGTTGTAGCAAATAAACCTGACAAAAAAAACTTGATCAAAACAGGAAACAAAAGAGTTGTAGAAGCAAGATTGGCCGATGCCAAATTTTTTTGGGATAAAGACAAGTCTAAAAATTTAATAAAGCAAATAGGAAAATTAAAAAAAATTACTTTTTTCGATAAAATAGGATCAATTTATGACAAAACACAAAGAATGAGAAAACTTGCAGGTTTAATCTCTGATGATTTAAATATTAATAAAGAAAAAGTTGAAATTGCTGCTTCTATTTCGAAATCTGATTTGTCTTCAGACCTGATAGGAGAATATCCAGAGCTGCAAGGTGTGATGGGAAAGTATTTTGCGCTAACCCAAGGATTTGAAGCAGATGTAGCTAATGCTATTAGCGATCACTATTTGCCAATTGGAAATAATTCTGTTGTCCCCAAAAAACCAATAAGTATTTCTATAGCGGTAGCAGATAAAATTGATAGTTTAGTAGGATTTTTTTTAATCAATGAAAAACCAACTAGCTCTAAAGATCCATTTGCTTTAAGAAGATCAGCTATAGGTTTACTGAGAATTATTATAGAAAATAAATTAAATTTAAAAATTAGAGATTTAATTAATTATAATATTAATTTATTTTTAGATCAGGGAGTAAAATCTTTAAATCAGAATACAGAAAAAGAAATTCTTGAATTTTTAAAAGATAGGATGAAAAATATTTTAAGAGAAAAAAAAATAAAACCTGATATTATCGAAGCCTCTCTAAGCTCTCATATAGGAGATGGCTATTACGAGTTATACAAAAAAAATCTTTTGATAAGCAAATATATTAACAAGGAAGTTGGTCAAAACGCCTTAAGCTCATATAAAAGAGCATTCAACATAATTGAAAAAGAAGGAAAAAATATAGAAGGAAAACCAGATGCTGTTTTGTTTAGAAAAAAAGAAGAGGAAAATCTTTATAAGAAGATAAATGAGATACAAAAAGCTTTCACAGTAAAAGAAGAAGATAAAAACTATGAAGATCTGTTGGTAAATCTATCAAAAATAAAACCTTTTACTGACAATTTTTTTGACAATGTTGTGGTAAATGATGAAAATAATGATATTAAAAATAATCGATTAGAACTATTGAAAATGTTTTGCAATACATTTAATAACTTTGTAAATTTTTCAAAGCTTGAAGGCATATAATGAAACAATTAATTTTCAGCTTTAATGATAAAAAAACTTCAAAAATAAAAAACAAAAAAGATATTCTTGGAGGAAAAGGAGCTAATCTAGGAGAAATGGGAAGGCTTGGGCTGCCTGTTCCACCAGGTTTTACAATCTCAACAGAAGTGTGTGATATTTTTTATAAAAATAAAAAAAAATTACCAAGTAAAATTATTAGAAATATAGAAAAAGAATTAGAAAAAATAGAAATACTTACAAAAAAAAAATTTGGTGATTTAAAAAAACCACTTTTAGTATCGGTAAGATCTGGAGCTAGGATTTCTATGCCTGGAATGATGGATACTATTTTAAACTTAGGATTGAATGATAAAACAGTTATTGCTTTAAAAAATAAAACATCCAATGGAAGATTTGCAAAGGATAGCTATAGACGATTCATTCAAATGTATAGCAACGTAGTTTTAGGAATCGAAGGACATCTTTTTGAGGAGTTAATAGATAATTATAAATTAACAAAGGGCGTTCTATTAGACACTGAACTTGACGAGAAAGATTGGGATGGTTTAATTAAAAATTTTAAAGATTTAATTAAAAAAGAAAAAAAAATAGAATTTCCACAAGATGTAAAACGACAACTTCTTGGAGCAATTAACTCTGTATTGTTATCGTGGAACAGCCAAAGAGCAAAAACATACCGTAAATTAAATCATATACCCGATCATTGGGGAACTGCAGTCAATATTCAAGCTATGGTTTTTGGTAACATGGGTTCTGATTGTTCGACTGGAGTAGCTTTTACCAGAAATCCATCTACTGGAGAAAATGCTTTTTTTGGAGAATTCTTAATTAATGCTCAGGGAGAAGATGTTGTAGCTGGGACAAGAACTCCTCAGTATATTACTAAAAAAGCAAAGCAAGAAGCTGGCGCAAAAGAACCTTCAATGGAAGAAGTTATGCCTAAAGTTTACAAGCAACTTGCTCAAGTATTCATAAAGCTAGAGAAACATTATAGAGATATGCAGGATATAGAATTTACAGTTGAAAATAATAAATTGTGGATGCTGCAAACAAGATCAGGAAAACGCACAGCAAAAGCTGCAATTAAAATTGCGGTAGATATGGTTAAAGAAAAATTAATTTCAAAAAAAGAAGCAATACTTAGAATTGACCCAAATACACTTGATACGTTGTTACACCCAACTTTAGATGATAAAGTAAAAAAGGAAATTATTGCTTCAGGATTACCCGCATCACCAGGAGCTGCTAGTGGAAAAGTAGTTTTCACGGCAGAAGAAGCTGAAAAACTTAATGGAATGATGCAAGATACAATATTAGTTAGATTAGAAACCTCTCCAGAGGATATTCATGGAATGCATGCAGCAAAAGGAATTTTAACAGCAAGAGGTGGAATGACAAGTCACGCAGCAGTAGTTGCTAGAGGGATGGGTAGACCGTGTGTATCTGGCTCAAGTGAAATTACAATTGATTATGAGTCAAAACAATTTAAAGCAGGTAATGAGATAGTAAAAGAAGGAGAGATAATAACTATTGATGGAGGGAGCGGCAAGGTTATGAAGGGCTTAGTTCCAACTGTTCAACCTGAAATATCAGGATATTTTTCTACAATTATGAAGTGGGCAGATCAATTTAGAAAATTAAAAGTAAGAACTAACGCTGAAACTGAGGCAGATAGCAAGACTGCTAGAGACTTTGGAGCTGAAGGAATTGGTCTTTGTAGAACAGAGCATATGTTTTTTGATGAGGAACGGATTTTATCTGTAAGACAAATGATTTTATCGAGATCTATAGAGGACAGAAATCATGCTTTGACAAAACTTTTACCCCATCAAAAAGATGATTTTAAAAAAATATTTAAAATTATGTCTGGTTTGCCCGTCACTGTTAGGTTATTAGATCCGCCTTTGCATGAATTTTTGCCTAAAGCAGAAAAAGATGTAGAGGAAGTCGCCAGATCTTTAAATTTATCCTCTAAAGAAATTAAAGACAGAATTGGCGAGCTTCATGAAGAAAATCCAATGTTGGGCCATAGAGGTTGTAGACTAGGAATCTCATTTCCAGAAATCTATGAAATGCAATGTGAGGCAATTTTTAACGCATTAGTAGAATTAAAGAAAGAAAAGACAAAAAACAGCATTTGTTGAAATTATGATACCGTTAATATCTACAGATACCGAGTTAAAAATTTTAAGATCATTAGTTAAAAGAATAGCTAAGAAAATTGAATTAAAAAATAAAATTAAATTGGATTATATTATTGGAACAATGATTGAGCTTCCCAGAGCAGCCTTGCAAGCTCAATCAATATCAAAATATGCAGATTTTTTTAGCTTTGGAACAAATGATTTAACTCAAACTACTTTAGGAATTAGTCGAGATGATTCAGGTAAGTTCTTAAATGATTATATTGATAATAAAATCTTCGATGTAGATCCATTTGTAAGTATTGATCAAAGTGGAGTAGGAGAGCTCGTAGAGCTAGCCTCTTCTAGAGGAAGAAAAGCTAATAAAAAACTTAAACTAGGAATTTGCGGGGAACATGGTGGAGATCCTAAGAGTATTGATTTTTGTTCCAGAACTGGTCTCAATTATGTTTCCTGTTCTCCTTTTAGAGTTCCCGTTGCAAGACTAGCTGCTGCTCAGGCCGAACTAAGAAGATAGTTCTAAACTCACATCAAAAGATTTGGCGCTATGTGTTATAGCTCCTACTGATATTCTATTAATTCCTGTGTTTGAAATTTTCTTAATATTTTTGAGAGTAGCGTTGCCAGAATACTCTGTCTCATATTTATTTTTGCAAATTTTTAAACATTTTTTTAATTGTTTTGGGCTCATGTTATCAAATAAAATTCTTTTAAATTTTATACCCAAAACCTGATTTAATTGTTTTGTGTTTTCTATTTCAACAGTAATAATTTTTTTAGTTTTTATAGCTTTTTTGATTAATTTTTTTAAATTATTTTCAGCGCTTATATGATTATCTTTAATTAATATTTCATCACTTAAATTATAACGATGATTATATCCTCCACCTTTTTTTACAGCATATTTTTCCAATAACCTGAGGTTTGGTGTAGTTTTTCGAGTACAGCATATTTTAGTTTTTTTACTCACTTTGTTAACATACTGGTTAGTTAAAGTAGCTATACCCGAAGCATGATTAAGAAAATTTAAAGCAGTTCTTTCCGCGATTAAAATTGTTTTTGTTTTAGCTTTTATTTCTGCAATAACTTTGTTTTTTCTTATTTTTTTTCCATCTTTTATTTTTGCTTTAAAACTTGTTTCTTTATCAATTAATTTGAAAGCTGCTTTGCAAAAATCTAGTCCAGCAATTACTCCATTTTGTTTGGCAACGATTTTTGCTTTTGACTTGTTATTTTTATAACTAATTAAATTAGTTGTGATATCGCCTCTAGGTTTTAAATCTTCATCTAAAGCTTTTTTAACGACAGAATTAATATATTTTTGATTTAATTTTTGCACTGATCTAACGAC
>MDTB01058948.1_pt1 | contig 24096 bp, 22 predicted proteins | sample 811161 | NCBI WGS metagenome assembly MDTB01 (sample SAMN05326650, study PRJNA326480) | marine metagenome | isolation source: seawater | place: Mediterranean Sea | collected 2009
TTAGCAACTATAGGATCATCTGTTGTATAGACCATTACTTTGAAATCTTTTTTTACAAGTATCTCGGCAGCTTTAATTGTTTCTACAACATTTGGAAATAGTGTCTTGCTTTGACTTAATACTTCAAGTTTAATTAATTTTTCGCCGTTCAATAATTCTTCTCCAAGTTCGCAAGTTCTTACTGCATCTTCAGCCGTATAACAACCAGCTGTGTTGGGAAGAATTGTATATTTATCTGGTGATACGTAGTCTAATAAGTTTTTAGATTTATCATCTTGGCCAATATTCATTCTTCTTATAGCTACTGTCACCATCTCGCAGCCACTCGACTCTATGGCAGTTTTTGTTTCATCAAAATCTTTATATTTACCTGTTCCTAGAATTAATCGGGATGAATATTCTTTCTTATTAATTATCAGTTTACTCAACTCTAACCTCCCCCTATGGCAGTAATTATTTCTATCTTATCTCCATCTTTGATAACGTATCTCTCATGATTTGATTTGGGTATTATTTTTCTATTTATTTCAACAGCATAATATTTATTTTTTATATTCTTATTTTCAAGGAGTTTCTTTACAGTGGATCCGTCAATTAACTTTTCTGGTTTATTGTTTAACAAAATATTCATGGATAATGATATATGATAATATAATCACCAAGTCATAGATAGTATTCTAGCCGGAATAGCTCAGTAGGTAGAGCACCGCATTCGTAACGCGTAGGTCGGGGGTTCGATTCCTCTTTCCGGCAGTCTTTTATGCATGTAAAGTTTTTGATGATGTTCTTTTTGATTGTACTTTTTAGTGATAGAATCATCAAACTAGGATATGAAAAAAAATATTGCGATAGTAACTGGCATCACTGGCCAAGACGGTTCATATCTAGCTGATTTCCTCTTGAAGCATGGTTATGTCGTATATGGGTCATTTAGACGATCGGCTTCCCTGAACCTATGGAGACTTGATCGTCTTAAGATTAGGGAGCATGCAAATTTACATCTAGTTGAATGTGATATCACAGACATCACTTCTGTGAGCAGAATTATTAAGGACGTGCAGCCTGACGAATTTTATAACCTTGCAGCACAAAGCTTCGTTGCAGCTTCTTTTAATCAACCTCTTGCCACCTCGTTGATAACTGGAATCGCTGTCACCAATATACTTGAGTCAATCAGACAAATCGATAAAAAAATAAAATTTTATCAAGCATCGTCTTCGGAGATGTACGGGAAAGTATCAGAGAGTCCTCAAAATGAGAAAACAAAGCTTAATCCTGTAAGCCCCTACGCAATATCTAAAACATACGCTCATTTTATGACTTCGCTTTATGGAGTAAGTTACGGGCTAGAAGTCTACAGCGGGATATTATTCAATCATGAGTCACCACTTAGAGGCCTTGAGTTTGTAACTAGAAAGATCACACATTCTGCTGCCATGATTAAAACAAATAAACTAGAGTACATGGAACTCGGTAACTTAAATGCTCTTCGTGATTGGGGACACGCTAGAGATTATGTACGAGGTATGTGGATGATGATGCAATCAAAAAGCCCCGGGACTTATGTCTTATCAACCGGAGAGATGCATTCTGTCAGAGAATTTGTTGAGATTACATTTAGGAATATTGATATAGATATTGAATGGCGAGGTGAAGGTTTAGACGAGGTCGGCATTAATAAATCAAATGGTAATGTCATTGTTAAAATAAATGAAGAATATTTTAGGCCCCATGATGTCCAACAATTATTAGGAGACTCTTCAAAAGCCCATGATACTATAAAGTGGAAACCTGAAATATCATTTAACGAGCTTTGTAAGGAAATGATAGAATTTGACATGCAAGAATTACAAATAAAATAAATTGTCGACATTTATAATAATATTTCTTTTTAAAAAATCATGAAAATTTTTTTTTTACGCGTTTTAATAAACAAAGTTCGAATGGCGGTATCGAGTCCTTCACTCATGATTTATGTTCAGGGTTAAGTAGAAATAAGATTCATTGTGTTCATCTTTCGTTTTCATTGAACCCGATACCACATACAAAAGTTAATCAATATTATGATATATATGAAATCAAGGAATCTACATCAGTAAAATCAACTAGCTTTTCATTTGAAGCGTTTTCTATGTTTAAAAAACTATCAAAAGATGCACACATAATACATTGCCAGTACCCTAATCCATTTTCAGATTTATTATATCTTCTATCAGGAAATAATAAGCCACTTCTGGTAACGTACCAATCAGATATAATCAGGCAGTCAATATTGAAGTTTTTTTATAAACCTATTGAAAATATTTTCTTAGGTAAGGCAAAAAAAATTATAACAACTTCAGAGAACTATTTTAAATCTAGTGATAACTTACAGAAATACAAAGAAAAAATTAATATTATTCCGATCTGCTTTGACTACAAGAAATATAATGATCTTGAACAGAATCGATTAAAAGCATGGAAAGATAAGCTACCAAATAAGTTTTTTCTGTTTGTTGGAAGCTTTCGATACTATAAAGGTTTAGATTATCTTGTTGACTCTGTACTAGGTAAAGATATTAATCTGGTGCTTATTGGTAATGGAGAGAAGTATGAACAAATCAAAGAAAAAGTTTATACAACTGGAGCCAATAATATTTACATATTAAACGATGTGTCTGAAATTGACAAAATACACATAATTCATTGTTGCTATGGTTTTGTGTTTCCATCAAACATTAGGACGGAGGCCTACGGCATCTCCTTGCTTGAAGCCGCAGCGTGTGGAAAACCAATGATTACTGCAGAAATAAATACTGGAACAACGTTTATTAACTTGCACAACAAAACTGGTTTAGTTGTTAAGAAATCAAATACCAATGAGCTTACAAAAGCAATGTACACTTTGTTGAATGATGAAAAGTTAACCAAGAAATTTGGCTCAAATGCTAAAGAACGAATTCTCAGAGAGTTTGATTTCGATGCCTATATACGCTCATATATATCATGCTACGCAGAAATATGTGAGACTTAACAAGATGCAGTTAGGTGTTTTATATGAAAGTTTGTCAAAATATGGAATTGTTCTTTATTTTATAACCAATTTCATAAATAGGGATATTAGTAGTGTATTTTTAATACTTACACTATTAATCTGCCTTTTAAATATCAAAAATGTATTTTGTATTTTACGTGAAAAAAAATCTGTTGTTATCTCAATAATACTCTTTACATCCTGGATTCTCCTCAGTTCCAAGATAAATAATGTTCCTGCAAATGAAATAGACAATTATTTGAGACCATTTTTGTTACTCCCTCTGTTGTCCATAAGGTTTACAAGTAAAGATCTTATATTCATTGTGATATTAAGTTTTATTTTATCCACATTACATTATTTATTTATATTTAATGAAATAGGAAACATCAGGTATGGCGGAACATCTAGTTCTCCCATAACTTATGCTAATTTGCTTGTAATTATAATTGTTCTTGGAATACATAATCTTACGTACTTAAAAAGTAAATTAGCCTATTCGCTCCATATTTCTATGTTAATAGTTTTATTTATTATCTTTATAGACACTGGAACAAGAGGACCGTTGCTAGCCTTGCTATCAGCCATATTAGTATATGGTTATTATAAATATACTAAAACTCACGTTGCGTTTTTTTTACTGACTTTCTCTGCGTTATTGTTATTCGTTCCAAACAAGACAGTAGATAGAATATATGAAATGCATCAAACAGATAGTTATGAAATCAACAATATTAAGCAAGGCTCGTTAAGAGAGAGAGTAGCCTATCTAGAGTTTGGTTATGATAATGTATTAAAATCATTTTTTTTTGGTATAGGGCCACAAAATGTAGAGACTCAACTACAAGAATTTCTGACTCGTAATAATTATAAGGATATCAATGCACGGGACCACCTACATAATGAATTTATTGATTTGTGTATAAAATACGGCTTCTTTTCCCTAGTATTATTTCTACTGATTATGTTCACTCTTCAGAGAACATCCGATAATAACGTATTGATCCTAACGATAATAACGGCTCTATTAGTTTCTCAGTTAACTCAAAGTCATTTTTCTCATCATCAAGCAATCACTTTCTTTATTTCTCTAATTTATATTCTTCACGGCAGCAAAGAAGGTATTTGTAAAGCTAGGTAGTATCAAATATCATCATTCTCGATATAATAAATTATGAAGAAAAACATATTACCAGTATTACTCGCAGGCGGCTTAGGTACAAGATTATGGCCTCTATCCAATAGGACTACACCTAAGCAGTTTATTAGACTGTTAGATGACGAATCACTATTTGAAAAAACTTTAAAAAGAGCTTTAAAACTTCCAACCGTTGATCACATATATATAATTGCTTCTGAAGAACATCGAGATATAATTTTAGGCTCTTTATCAGTTGTCTTTAGAAAGATTAGTACAAAATATAAAATTACCATATTATATGAGCCAACACGAAGAAGTACTGCGCCAGCATTAATTACAGCAGCTTTACACTCTATACAACATGTACATGACAATAATCAAATTATTTCAATGCCTTGTGATCATTTAATAGATGAAGAATCAAATTTTATAGAGGCTGTACAGAAATCATCGAACCAAGAGTCTAGTGATTATATTACTTTATTTGGGCTTTACCCTGAGAATCCAAATGTAGGATTTGGATATATAACAGCAGATAACAATGGTTTCGTAGAAAAATTTCATGAAAAGCCGACACTAGAGTTAGCGACAGATTTGATAAAAAATGAAAATTGTTTTTGGAACTCAGGTATTTTTAGTTTTTCTAACTCAGGCTTTATTGAGCAGGCAAATGAATATTGCCCTGAAATATTACAAATATCTGAAGAAGTAATTAAAAATACTACTGAAAAAAACACTGGTGCATACAAAGAAGTTTTCTTTGACAATAATTATTATTCTCAATTCGAAAATATCTCTGTTGATAAGGCATTAATGGAAAAATCTAAAAAACTTAAAATAATAAAATCAGATTTCGGATGGAGTGACATTGGTAATTGGAAATCTTATGATAAATTTATAGAACCCGATAGAAGCGACAATAGAATAGACGGAAATGGTAGTTTTTATGACTCTTCAGCTTGTACTATCAAATCAAGCAATTCTAATATTGTCCTGTGTGGACTAAAGAATGTTACAGCAGTTGAAAATGGAGGTTCTATTTTAGTTCTTGATAAGAAGGCTGCTAATAAAATTGGGAACATGATTAACTCAAATGATTTTAACTTTCGAAATAATACAGTTCAAAAGCCATGGGGCAGTTATCAAGTAATTTTTGAGTATCCAGGTGTAAAAATTAAAATATTGAACGTGAATCCACAATCATCATTATCTCTGCAAAGTCATGAAAAGAGAGACGAATATTGGCAAATTATTTCTGGTGAAGCAAGCATCATAAAGGATGCATCAGTAATTAAACTAGAGAAAAATGGAACTTTGCATATACCTCCAAAAACGAAACATAGAATTTCTAACAATACTGACCAAGCACTTATGATACTTGAAACTCAGACGGGGGATTATCTTGAGGAGGATGACATCATACGTTATGAGGACATATACAATAGAGTATAGTTATTTTTAGTCATTTTTCTCTAATAAACCAACATCAATGTTTGCTTTTTTTAATGCTGTAAACTTAAGCAAAAAGCCATTTATATTTTTCGGCGAATGCTTACAATGATTTTGTCTGATATGGTTAATCATATTTGTCAGCACATTCAACTCATCTGCAGAAAGAGACTCTATATTAAGATGTTGTTTAAAATTATTGGAATCAATAGATTTCGAGTTTGGATTGATTTTTACATCATTTGGATCGCTAGATTGAAAGAACCTATACCTATTATCCATAGTATCTTTTAAAATTCGACTATAGTATTTATTTATTTGATTCGATATAGGTCTATAATTTAGAAGATACAAATTCACTCTCGCTAATTTTCTGGCTATACTTCCCTTTAGCCTATCAACGAAGCCAAGGCTATCATCAACACCTCGTGCATCTACTATAGGGTGACTCTTTTTAGGGACACTCTTCGCGCGAAACCTCATCAAATATAGCCGATTGAGAAAATATGTACTTAGTCGTCTAAAATACGTCGTGATACGCTTTTTATGTTTTTTTTCTTCAGCAAAATTTTCGTTCAGGAAATCCTTAACATTTGTATCTTGTAATTTATATACTGGCCATTTAAATGCTGGCGAAATGATTGCTTGATTTTTATTCAAGTCAAGTAAAACTCCATAGGAATTATAATTCTTAACGACATTTACGATGTCATCTGGCTTTACTAACTTTAAGCATTCAAACTTTCTATCACAACCGTCCCAGGCACAATCATAACAGTCAAGTGAATAATGTAAGAAGATTCCCTTCTTATAATCTGGCCATGGAAAAAATCTACCAAGACCTCCGCCACCATGATGTATAATAACTTTATCACAGACCATCATTGCTATGTGCGAGATCCCTGTATCATTTCCAATATAATATTCAAAGTCTCTTAGAAACCCCTCCCATTCTGAAAGAGATATTTTACCGGCATGATTTGTTACACCTTGAACTTTATTCGCTATTGATTCTGCCTCGGGAAAGTTGAATTGATCACCTGTCAGTACAATTTCATATCCTGCATCGGATAACTTAGAGCATAATATTGCCCAAGAACAATTATCTGTCCATCCTTTACTTGAAAGGTTTACACATATCCTATTTTCTTTATTCTTGTTCATAGTGTGCGACATACCATGCGGCAACTTTGGCAAACAGTTTTCTTCAGATATATATTCACCTAAGCTTTTTTTATAAAACTCAATCTCATGAAGTATCTTGCTATCGCTAGTAATTTTAGTACCATCACTCGAGAGTTTAGTTGCTGTCGATATTGATATATTAGTTGGATACAACCATAGATATATCTTCTCCTTTGCACAAAGCTTATTCATGATAAAAAATGTGGAGGCTCTTATAAATCTTCGCAGGCAAATGATCTTGTCGTAGTTAGTTTTAGATAGATATTCCAGTGCAATATTATCCATTTCATTTATATTTTCATATTCGTTGTTGATCTCATTAAATGTTGCTGAATGCCTTGATACATAGAACCAATTAGAGACTTCAGGCATCATATTTTCTAGGCCTCTGGATTCTTCGCATATTAGCATATCTAATTGGTCAAACTTCTTTGTTAGCTGTGAGATGATGTTTGATACGAGTATTAGATCACCGATTCCATCATTTTTAACTATAAGAACCTTCATTCGTGATCCTCAAAAATAGTCCTAACGTAATCACTTTGATCTCTTATATGAAGCGGCTTCGACCAATCATGATAAGAACATAAATATTTTGATAAAAGTATGGCGATATGTTTTGTGACATCATCTTTTGATAGAGTCTGACTTATATTTTCTTTACCTAACAAACAATTTCTGAGAACCGCATCAGAGTTTATATAATGATTTCCTTTTATATAAATCGAAGGTATTTTACCCATTGCAAGACTTGGCTTTCCAATTATCGATGCGTGATATAAGACTGTTGATAGTGGTGACACTACAAGATCTGATGACTCTATCAAACTCCAAATACTCCCAAATTCAAGCGTTAGAAGATTTTTATGATAAATCTCTTGTGTTTGAGGAGTATTAGGGTGAGGTTTAAATATAATAAGATAATTTTCCTCTTGTGCAATTTTGATTAATGTTCTTAGACAATCATAGGTGCCAAGATAGTATGGAGATTGATAAAGTTTGTAAGGACCATCCAAAGGATAGATGCCTGTCTGCCAATCGTTTACCCCAGCAAAAAAAATGACCTTACTGTATTTATCTCTCATTCGGTCAATAATACTTTTTTCCAAACCAAAATTACTGTTTGGTTTTCTATCATTTTTATTTTTAATTATAAAATCAATGTACTTTTCAGCTTTATCAATTTCATAGTCAGAGGGTATGTCTGAGAAGTAGTCATCAATTAGGCAAGGTTTTGACTGACCTATCTCGCCCATATGATCTATAGCCATGCTACCAGGAAGAAAACCTTCATGCGTGTACAGAGTTGGAATACCTGAGCTCTTTGCAATAAAATTACCTATTACGCTATAACTATTCCATTGATGCCATAACAATACTCTGCTGGGTTTAAAATTATTTATAAAAAGTGCTATTCCAAGAAATTCATAAATAATCTCTTTATCAACTGCACCTTGATTCATCAAAGACCCCATAGCTTTTTCATGATTAGTTCTGAGTTTTTTGGCTACTTCAAATGTAGACAGAAAACTAACAGGATCTGATTTGTATAATCGAGCTAAGTACATAACGGATGACCATGAGGTATATTTCTTATCTAAAAATTGAATAATTTTAAAATTTGAGCTTGGTTTTTTCTTAGAATGATGAAGACACACAAGATTAAATTGAATACTCTTAAGAGTCTCGCTTACACTGTTATAAAAACTTAACTTCTCCGGGCGATCAACATGATCTAGATTATGTACTAACAATCCAACATTATTTGAATTATTTGTAATGAAATTTTTATTTTTAGAAAATAGCGCAATTAATTTTAATACAATCCAGAAAACACTACATTGAAAATTGTTCAAAAAATTCTTAGCTAAACTCCTGAATTTTGGAACTAAACTCTTCCTTGAAATTTTTTTATCTTTGTTGTTTATCTTTATGAGACCAGATTTTATCAACTGTACCTCGATAGTCTCTAAATGATGTATATTTTCTTTTTCGCTAATAATAGTGAAATCCAGTTTTATCATTTTCTCGCAGCCAGTCTGACTCAATGGAATCATGATTTTAAATGAACATTTAGGATCATTCGCAATTCTGTTTTGCATAAACACACATTCAGTTCCAATATATTCACCATCTATATGCACTTCCAATCTTTTATCGTCTGTTGATGTTCCTAAAGATGCTAAACCAGCCACACTTATAAAATGATGATCTTTGTCGTATCTAATCCTAGTACATTTAAAAAATATTTTTTTAGAATTATTCATTGCGAGTAAACATACCTAAGTGTTCTATTTGTTATATAAATACCTATTACAAAAAAAGATATAGAAATAAATAGAGAAAAGTGTAAACCAGCACTAACATCAATCAACATATTAGCTGTATCAGCGAAGGGTATTCTAGACCAGTCTATTAATATATTGATCGGATTAGATTCAGCATACTGAGAAAAGCTTGTTGCGCCCATAGGAAATACAACACCTGATACAAACATTAATGGTCTTAATGTTAATCTAAGCCCTTTATTAAGGTCGCCTAAAAACCAGGCAAAAGGCGAAATACATAAACCAATACCTAAACCCAAGAGCGTTATAATAGCTATTGATATCAGGAAGGGAATTATTTGTAAAATATCAAAATAACCATAGTATGAAAAACAAAGAATGAGCATTATAAAGGTATGGTAAAAAATAAATTTCAATCTGAAAATTATTAATGCTAGCAGGATAGAATAATTTGATATTGTTACAGAATTTGCAAACACCTTATTGTAATTAAGTAACTCTATCCCATCAATTAGGCTATCATTGAATAATTGCCAAACCAGAAAACCAGTAACTATGAAGAATCCGAATGACATTCCAAGATTTTCAATTGGAATAACTTTTAATGAGTATAATACGGTAAATACAATGGCCATTACCGCAGGCTCAGCTAGTATCCAAACTTCTCCAAGGAATGAGGATTTTCGTATTATCATACCCTTTGCTTTTGCTTGTGCGTAAGCGATGTAAATCTCTAATACAAAACTTTTGAATTTACTCATCATATTCCGAATCCATCGTCACTATGCCCCATACACCATCTTTTGATTCATTTACCAAAAAGCTAGCCATTTGCTTTCTGAGTAAATATGAGAAACCCTCGTGTATGCACAACACAGCTAAATAATTCCCTGGATTAAGACAACTACATTTTAATGTCCAAGTGAAGCTTACATGACCCTCTCTTTGTTTTTTGAATGATGAAACATTTAATGTTGATAGAGTGGTTATATGCCTACCATCCTCATGATATATAGGTAATGAGCAGTTCAAATTATGTTTTTTAGACTTTAGATAAAAGCTAATATTAATTTGTAAATCATCCATCAAGTTAATACATGATGGATTCACTGTTACCTTGACTTGGCTTGCTTGTCCGTTATCACATTCATGGCCGTAAATTCCTGAGGAGTACTTGATGTCATCATTCTTTTTTGTAGTTGAGAGATAATACTGTATGACAGATTCTGGCTCGCCATCCTTTTTTATTACCCCTTTATCAATATAGATAACACGATCACAAAACTGTCTCACTGTATTGAGAGAATGCGAAACTAAAATAATAGTCATATTATTGTTTTTCAATTCCTCTAATTTGCTTCTACATTTTAACTTGAAACTCTCGTCACCTACTGAAAGCGCCTCATCTATAATCATTATGTCCGGACGTGTGAATACATTCATACTGAATCCTAATCGCGACTTCATTCCAGAACTATATGTGCCCAATGGCATGTCCATAAAATCTTTCACGCCTGAGAATTCAAAAATTGATCTCAAATCTGTATCAGATACATCGCTCATACCTCTAAGCTTGAGTCCTGTTGTGACATTTTCATAGCCTGTGAGTTTATCGTTAAATCCTGCAGTAAGTGAGAGCATAGATTGAACTTTACCATTTACCTCTACACTACCTTTATCTGAAAGAATTAGTTTCGATATTATTTTCATTAGTGTTGTCTTGCCAGCACCATTAGGCCCAATTACTCCAAGAACTTGAGGTTCTTTTATTTCTAGACAAATATTACTTAAAGCAAAAAAATCAGTATGTGTTAAATTCTTGCTAATTTTCTGACCAAGTATCAACTTGCCAAGGTTTTTTATATTTGAGATGACAGGTAGTTTCTCTTGTCTGGAATACAACTTAGAAACTTCGGTGAGCTTTAATATCATACTGTGTCTCTTTTGTTAGAGACCCACCATTCTACATAATATTCAGATAAAGTTACATCTATAGTCTATCTTTAGGCCAAATATTTCCATTAAATTTCCATTTTCTCATATTTTTAGGTAATACTTGTATAGCTTCTTGATCGATATTAAATCCTTTCCACGGGTGTTTTGTCATTCCTGACAGCACCAGATCACCATTAGGCATTTGAAGTATATTCGTCTCTAAACTGAAGAAATGTATACTGTCTATGCTGTTATCATCTATTTTAAATAGTTTAAATAGCTCAGACTTTACAAAAAAAGCATTTCCACCAGTGGTAGAAATCAATTCATAATCTTTTACTTTGAATTTATCTATCATTGCCAGGAGTGAGCTGCCATGGTTAATTTCCATATCATTTTCTTGAATGTAATAAACATCATTCGGGATAAATTGATTAAATTCAATGCATATAACTCTTGGTTTATAAACTTCGAGCGTGTTAAAAACATGAACATCACAGCCATCAATATCTATGGACATGAAATCCAGATCAATAGGAACTTTCAATTTTGATTTTTTGAGAAGGCTGTCAATTTTGTTATCACCTTCCAATTCAACAAGAGATCTCATCGTGTCAACTTTACCATTATTTTTGTAATTATCTTCAAGAGCTGAATAGGATTCACTCGGCTCAATAAAAACACCCGACCAGCCTTCGTCGATTAAACTCCTAGTATTTGACAGGTCTACCCCATTTCCTGCCCCAAATTCAACACAGAATTTATTGTTGGCACCAACTGTCTCAAAAATCTTTTTTATCAATCCATCCTCACCATATCTCGTATACTTATTAAATTTGTAGTCATTTAACCATATAGATTCTTTTTTTCTTCTATCAACAGGAATGAGGCGATTTATCGCTTTGTTTGAGGTAATTTTTTTATCAACTACAATATTATACTCTTTAGTTGTACTTGAACTGACATTCCCATTTCTTAGTACAGATAAAGTAATAGTATTTGTATTTGATATCATTTCTAACGATGTATTAAAACCACAAAAAGGAGTTTTGCTTAATTTGTTTTTGAAAACATCAGGACGGTAACTACCAGTTTCTATATTCTTTATAAAGTCATTATTTAAATAAACTGCTATTTGATCATGATTTTGGCTATTAGCCCATCCCCTTACAAGTATTTCTCCATCATGATGTTTAATTTCGCTAATATGTATTTGCTCATTAATTCTTCTGAATAGCATGTTTCTTACAGTACGAAGAATGTTATTTATACTTTCAATTATCACTACTGAATTAGCCCAAATATCTTATGTTTGTTAATAGTTAATATCATATTACTACTTAAAATATCCCCGTCAATTGTTATACAATGAAGTATGATAAAAAACATTTTATATTTCTTATCTTTTTTTATTGCAACATTGCTCATCGTAGAATTCTACTCATTCACTGTCTTAGAGAATCACAACAAATCACAACCATTTATGTATGATTATAAAAAAGGTCCAAAAACACTAGAATCAATGCAACAAGCCTGGGGTAAAATATTACAAGTTTCCTTTATTGACCCATTGCTTGGATATGCCAGAAAAGTAGACCCTAAAAACGACAAGCTAGCTGGTTATGAGGTTATTGGAGCTGGTAATATAAAAATATTAATATTAGGCGGTTCAACTACATCCTCATATACGCCAATTCATCTTGATGATAATGTAGATGATTTTCAAGAGTCTTATAGTTGGCCTCGATATCTCGCAGACATGTTCGGACAGGATAACGTAACTATTTACAACGGGGCTGTTGCTGGTTATTTCTCCTCAACAGAACTTCTTAAATTGATTCGCGATATTAACTTTATTAAACCTGATATCGTTATAACCCTGAATGGTGTTAATGAATTAGAGAATCATCACGGAGTTAAGGGGTACCAACTTTTAGGGAAATATGAAAAGAAAATTACGGAACACGCAGTTGATATAAACGATCCAGGGTTAATGCCAAATACAGTTACACTATTTCGTCTCAAAAATAATATTAGACTTGTAGAGGGTATAGATTTTGGGCCTAAACACAATGTAATAAATCATGACAAGTGGTTGAATAATATAATCATGTCCAATGCTGTTTCTGATGCATTTGGAGCTAAATATTACATTTTCTTACAACCTGCTCTTGGGTTGGTACCAGAAAATCAGCAATTTTATCTTGATAGAAGTATGAAGCAAAATTACATAGAAAGAATAAGTTTGTTTTATTCTCATGCCCGGGAACATTGTAAAAAGTTGAGTTACTGCACGTCCCTAGAGCAAATCATACCTGATGACGATAAATATTATATTGATCCAAGACATCAAACTAGAGCAGGAACTGAGATAGTTGCAAAAAATATTTACGCAACCATATCAAAATGATTTCTTAGTCCCTTTCGTGAACTTCTTTTGCATAGCTCGAGAGTTTGTCAGGACTTTGTTTTTCTTTGAGTAAAATAAAGGACCCAAGTTGTAAAGCATCCATATCAGTGGCCATGAAACAAAATAAAGCCTCATGTGGTGTACCTACTATAGGTTCGCCTCTTACATTAAAGCTTGTGTTTATTAAAACAGGACATCCAGACTTTCTCTCGAAGTATGATAGCACCTCATATAATTCATGATTATCATCCTCACGTACCGTTTGAACTCTAGCGGAGTTATCAACATGAGTTACTGCAGGTATAAGTGATCTTTTGATATTCAGAAGATCTAATCCGGATGTGTTCGTTTGATTTTCTTTGACTAACTTTTTTCTGTTGACATTAAAAGTAATTAACATGTACTTTGATTCTACATTCATTTCGAACCATTCATGTTTCTTATCATATTTTACTATTGGCGCAAATGGTCTAAATCCTTCCCGAAACTTGATCTTCATATTTAATTGACGCTGCATTTCTGCTGATGTGGGATCCGCTAGTATACTTCTGTTTCCAAGTGCTCTTGGGCCATACTCTTCTCTTCCGCAAAAGCGCCCTAATACTTTGCCATTAATTAGAATATCTGAGACGGTATCAGCTTTATCTTGTTTATGTTCAGTATAGACCCATCCTTCATTATCCAGTATGTCTTTGATGTACTTATCACTAAATGACCTTCCTAAATAGCAGTTTTGCATTAAATCATTATCATCTAATTGCCTATTCTTCTTAAGAGCACAAAAATAATACGCAAGTGCTGCACCTAAAGATCCTCCTGCATCACCAGAGGCAGGCTGAATCCAAATATTTTTGAATAACTTCTCGTCATGTATCTTTCCATTAGCGACACAATTTAAGGCAACACCTCCAGCAAGGGATAAGTTTTCCACATTTGGGAACTTAGACTTAGCAGCACTTACTAATTTTAGAACCACCTCTTCCAGAACAGATTGTATAGACGCTGCCAGATCCATGTAAACTTCTAATATATCCGAGGAATCATCTCTTTTCTTTACCCCAAATAGGGCCTCAAATTTCTTACCTGTCATTTGTAGATTATTTAGGTAAGTAAAATATTTCATATTAAGTCGGAAAGAGCCGTCATCTTTTATATCTATTAAGTGTTCTTTAATTAGCGTTTTATATTTACTCTTTCCATAAGGCGCTAATCCCATTAATTTATATTCGCCACTATTTACTTTAAAACCACAAAAGTAAGTAAATGCCGAATAAAGTAAACCAAGTGAATGAGGAAATCTGATTTCTTTTTTTACATCTAGAGTATTTTCAAAACCATATGATAGTGTGGTAGTAGACCACTCACCAACACCATCCATAGTTATGACTACTGATTCTCTAAATGGAGAGGCAAAGAATGCGCTGGCTGCGTGGCTCAAGTGATGATCACTAAATTTAAGATTATTTTCATTGAAGTCAGCATCTAATTTTTTAAGTTGATTTGTTATTAATCTTTTCTGAAAGAGTTTATATTTTATCCATAACGGCATTGATTTAAAGAACTGTCGCCAACTGAATGGAGCAGTTCTAGTGGCAATTTCAACGATTCTCTCAAATTTGATGAATGGTTTTTCAAAAAAAACCACAAAGTCTACGCTACTTAAGTCAATATTTGATATTTCTAAACAGCTTTTTATAGCATTTATTGGGAAAGAATTATCGTGTTTTACCCTCGTAAATCTCTCTTCGTGAATCGCTGCAATAATTTTTCCATCTTTAATTAAGCATGCAGAACTATCATGAAAATAAGATGATATGCCGAGTATTATCATATAATGCGTTTGCTAGTTCTTAGTATTGCTTATCAAAGTAGTCTTTATAATCTTTTTTATCAAGTTCTATCCAATATGAATCCTTACTTTTTAAGTAACCCATTATATTTCCTGCAAATAATCGAGCAAGAAGTCCTATAGGTAATACGATTACAAAGTAGATAATTGACAATATTAGAGGATTTAATATTTTACCTAACGTGCCTCCAAGAGATAACCAGTAAAGTAGCATTCTATCTAGTACAGGAGGGTAGAAAATATATGAAAGTATGAATGCTATTGAGAAAAATGTATAAAGTAAGCTCGAATAAACAAAAGAAGTAAAGTAATTAAGAATAATTATAATCACTATGAGAAGAATTAAAAATTGTAATCTTTGCGTCATTAGCCTCTCAATTAGAAGAAAGTGTATACAAATGGTGATAGAACACTACCTTGGCTAACCACTAAAAGAGTGCCAATGATAAATAAGGCAAGGAAAATTGGTAGAAGCCAGAACTTCTTCCTATGCAGTAGAAACATAATAAATTCTTTAATAAAACTCATCTTTTGGAATTATAATTTTCAATGTCATTACACATCTTAACATTGTTTTTATATTCAGTTGTGTTACTTTTGCATCTATTAACATTCGTTTCGCTACTATGACTATAAATTTTGCAATAATTGGATTTGGTAAGATGGGTCAGATTAGAGCAAATATACTATCATCATTTGAAAATGTAAATATATCCAAAATTTATAATCTTAGTCCAGTTAATTCAAAATACTCTCAGGTAGATGATTATTCAGAAATCATTGAAGATAAATCAATTGATGCAGTCGTTATCTGCATGCCAAACAAGTTCAACTTTGAAATAACAGTTAAATCATTAAGAAATAATAAACATGTTTTTTGTGAGAAACCACCTGCTTTTACATCAAGTGAAGTGCAAGAAATAATACAAGCTGAGAGGAAATCAAATAAGAAACTAATGTATGGTTTTAATCACCGTCATCACGATTCAATCATAAAAATAAAAGAATTAATTAACAAAGGTGATTTTGGCAAAATTTTATGGATGAGGGGCAGATATGGTAAAAGTGTTGATGCTTCATTCTATGATGATTGGAGATCCAAAAGAGAGCTTTCTGGGGGAGGTATTTTACTTGATCAAGGAATTCATATGTTAGATTTGTTTATATATTTAGGCGGAGACTTCGATAAAGTCCATGCATTTGTATCAAACTTGTATTGGAATCTTGATAGTATAGAAGATAATGTTTTTGCAATAATGAAGAACTCTAAATCAGGCATAGTAGCCTCTCTTCATTCGACAATGACACAATGGAGGCATTTATTTTCTCTGGAGATCTTCCTTGAAAAAGGTTACCTAGTGCTTAATGGGCTCAAAACTTCATCGGGAACATATGGCAATGAGGAACTAGTAATTGCTAGAAATAGATCGAAAGCACCTGCTGCCACATGGAGTGATGAAGAAAGACATATTTATAACACAGATAACTCATGGCTACATGAAATGGAACATTTTTTAGAATCCATTACAAAAGACACCAAAATAAAGGTAGGTAGCTCTTCAGACGCTCATAGTATAATGTTACACTTAGAAAAGATTTATAATTCAGAACTTGATAAATCAGACAACTTATATACAGATTTAAATAGCCATGGGTAGCAAAAAAAACATTTATCGACAATTATATAGAGGACATCAAATTAAACCTTGTGAACTCAGATCTTATTAAAAACTCGGCTGAATTCAATGAGTTACTCCAAAACACAAAACTAAACAACGGCAGATGTTTTTTCATGGGCAACGGTGCAAGCGCTTCTTTAGCATCACATGCGTCTGTTGATTTCTCTAAACAGGCTGGTTTATTATCAATGAACTTCAATGAAGCCAATTTAATCACTTGTTACTCCAATGACTATGGGTATGAAAACTGGATGAAAAAAGCGCTTGAGAAATACCAGCAACAAGGGGATATTGTATGTCTTATCAGTGTGAGTGGTGAATCACCTTCAATTCTTAACTGCGCCAAATATGCAAAAGAAATCGATATCCCGCTTGTAACTTTTACTGGTTCTGATGAGAATAACTCACTTAAACAATATGGAGATATCAATTTTTGGGTAGACAGCAAAGCGTATAACATTGTTGAATCCATTCATTGTCTCTGGTTAACGATGTCCATAGATTTATTAATTGGGAAATCTGTTTACAAGGTTTCATAGTAACTTTGTGAAACTTTTTACAAGGCTAACAAGAAGCTACTATCATCATAAGTTACGAAATCAAGTCTTAAATTTTAAAGATTTACATTTTAATAAAAAATGTTTAATTGTAGGGAATGGCCCATCAGTTAATATGAATGACCTGAACAAAATAGGTGATTTCGTAACATTCACTTGTAATAGATTTCACTTGGCATACAAAGATACAACTTTCAGACCTACGTATACATGTGTCTCCGATAATTTAATGATTGCGGACTTTGGTTTAGAAATTATAAAAGAATCAAACAACAAGATATTTTTAACAGATCCGGTATTAGCAAATAAATATAGAGATGTATACTCAGTAAGAGATAAGCTAGGAAAATTTTTTTTCGAGGAAAATATTTTGAAAGGAGTCAATCCATCCGGAAGTGTGTTAATTTATTCTATCCAAATAGCTAGGTATATGGGCATCAAAAAAATCTATCTTTATGGAGTTGATCATAAATTCAATTTCGATAAAACCAGTAATAAAACATCAACAGTGACAGGTGAAGGAAATCATTTTATAAAAAATTATAGATCTGGAAAGAAATGGTATCCACCTAAAACAGCTCAAATAGAAGAAGGATTAAAAATATGTGATAGATATTTAAGAAAAGAAAATGGATTTATAAAAAACTGTTCTAGGTCTAGTCATCTTACAGGATGTATGAGGATAACACTTGAGAGTGCTATCGAGGAATAAATATGAATTATCACACATTATTTGATTTTTACAAGAATACAAGAATATCTAATAAAACTATCAATCATAAAACCACTATACCAATACCTGATTCTATCCAAGATGCTTATCGCATACAAAGTGAAATCATCAAGGCACTTCCTAAATTGGGTGGCTGGAAGATTGGTGGCTCTTCTTATGAAACGCAAAAAATTTTCAATACTAATGAAATTTATTTTGGCCCAATATTGTCTATGAACATACACAATTTATATAATCATGAAAAAACTGTTTACTTCAAAAAGAATATGGTGGAAGCAGAGTTAGCTTTTCGCCTTTCAGATAATATAAATAAAAAGACGATTTCTGACCCCTGGGCATTAGTGGACCGTATCGCGCCATCTCTAGAATTACCATATTCTTCGATAAGCAATATATCTAAATACGGTTTATGTTGTCTTGTAGCAGATTGTTGTGCATCTGGAGGCTTGATTGTCGGTAAATCATTTCCCATTAATAGAAAAACCAAACATCTCTCGGAAACTATGGAAGTAGAAATTCATCAGAACAAAAAATTAGTATCTTCAGGATCTGTAAAGAATATGTTCAAGAAACCAATAGATGTGATTCATGATTTTATTAACAAAGCGAGGGAGAATAATTTTACCATAACTCCGGGACAATGGGTCGCATCAGGTGGTTTGACTTCTTGCAAACCAATCAGTGTAGATGAAGGAGTTAATGTAAACTTTATAAATCTTGATTGCATGAACTTTAGTATTAGAAAAAGTCAAAATGACTTATATACAATTCTCTAAGTAAGATTTTAAATTTAACATATATAATATTACTTAATCTTATATAATCAGGGTAATGTTAGATTCATCACATGAGAACCCAGAAATTATTCTTGAAGATATTCTTGAAATACTTGATGAATGTCGCAAAAAAATAACGACCTATAGAAATAACAATCAAATCATCATAGAATCTAAAGATGTGAATGATTTTGTAACAAATCTTGACATAAATCTTCAAAAACACATCATACAAAGGCTTAAAAAGAAATATTCATCACACAGCTATATTTCTGAAGAGAAAGAGTTGGTTTATGCTGAAGTAGATTCTGATTATGTATGGGTTATTGATCCTTTAGACGGAACTGTAAATTTCATAAATAATATTGGATTTTGTGCAATCTCAATTTGTTTGGTTTATAAAAGTAGTCCTTTATTATCAGTAGTATACGATTTTAATAATAATGAAATCTTTGATGCTATAAGTGGGCGTGGAGCTAGAATGAATAAAAAAGAAATCACGGGAAATACCTTTTCATCAAACATAGTCGGTCTAAGTACTGGCTTCATTAAAAATTCTAATAAGCACACGCCAGATTTTATTGAATATATCTCTAATAACTACAAGATACGAATACTTGGCAGCCAAAGTCTTCACTTATGTTATGTTGCAGCAAATAGGCTTATCGGAAATATAAACATAGAATGTAAGATTTGGGATGATATTGCTGGAAGTTTGATAGTAACTGAATGTAATAAAAATTATGAGGCATTAAATGAAATTGATTTAACAAGTACAGAGGAAAGAACAAGCAATCTTTTTAGTCTTTCAGGGACTAAAAAGTTTTGTGATACGGTTCGTGATAGTTACAATACACTCTACATGCTTATGAGTAAATGAAAAAAGTAATCGCTATGATACCTGCACGAATGGGTAGCCAAAGACTAACCAAAAAGAATCTTCGTCTGCTTGATGGAGTCCCACTAATCAATCGCTGTATTCACAAATGTATTAAAGCTGATTGTTTTGATGAGATATGGGTCAATTCCGAAGATAAATATTTTGGAAAAATAGCATCATCAGAGGGTGTTAATTTTCACCAACGCCCCAAAGAGCTAGGAGATAATAATGCAACAAGCGAGGATTTTATCCTTGAGTTCTTAGAAAAACATTCATGCTCTCACATTATTCAGGTCCACTCTATAGCTCCCCTTCTAACATTTATGGAAGTGAGAGCCTTCACTGAAAATTATGTTAATTCTAACTATGACGTTATGCTGTCATGTATAAATGATCAAATAGAGGTAGCATTTAACAATAGCCCTGTTAATTTTAGCTATAAAAATAAAACAAATTCTCAAGATTTAGTGCCTACACAAAGAATAACTTGGAGTATCACAGGTTGGAGAAAAGATAACTTTATCAAAGGTGTAAGCGAAATAAGCTGTGGGACATACTTTGGGAAAGTAGGATTTCATGAGGTAAGTCAACAATCAGGGCATGTAATTAAGACTCAATCTGACTTGGATTTGGCAGAAGCTATCCTAAAAATAAACAAAGATTATCAACTATGAAAGTACTAATAACTAATATAATGATGCTTAGAGATAAGGAAAGATTCGAGAAAGAATTAATATCCAATGGCTTGAAACCGGTTTTCTATGATGTACAGCAGGTTTTTAAAGAGGATGAGCTATTAGATATTGTAGGTGATTTTGATGGATGGCTAGCCGGAGATGATGAAATCACAGAGGCCGTCATCAACAAAGCTACGCCAAAGCTGAAAGTTATCTCTAAGTGGGGTACTGGCATAGATTCAATTGATTTGGAAGCAGCAAAAAAAAATAAAGTTAAGATTTTCAATTCACCTGGTGCATTCAGAGATGCTGTCGCAGAAATTGCTATCGCATATATGCTAAATTTATCTCGAGGCATCCACACAACAGATCAAGCTGTGCGTAACAATCAATGGCCAAAAAAATCTTCAAATGGACTAGTTAATAAAACTCTTGGGATTATCGGTCTGGGTGCTATTGGAAAAGGAATCGCTGAGCGTGCACTAAGCTTTAAACTCAACGTCATTTATTTTGATGAACAAAGTATCGAGCTTGAACAGAATATCAAGACAATAAAATCAGTACCTTTGGATAATCTACTACAAAATTCCGATATTATTTGTCTAGCCTGTAATTTGACAACTAAGAATAAACATATAATAAATGCTGAGGCTATGAGTAAAATGCTGAATAGGCCATATATCATTAATGTCTCTAGAGGTCCCTTAATTTCTATGCCAGATTTAATTAGCAGTCTACAATCTGGGCAAATATCAGGCGCTGGACTTGATGTTTATGAGATAGAACCATTGGATAAAAATTCACCTTTGATAAATATGAATAATGTGGTCTTGGGTTCACACAATGCAAATAATATGTATTCAGCAACTGAATATGTTCATCAAAATACCATAGCTAACCTATTAAAAGGTCTCAATATATAATTTTAATGTATAAGATTCATATATTAGATAATAAAGAATGCTTACAGTCATATGTTTCTGATTATCTTTTCGGAAAAATTTCTAATAGAGAAATCTTTAATATAGCTCTTTCAGGCGGCAAAACTCCACTTGGAATATTCTCTAATCTAAAAAAAAATAATATAGAAATGATTGACAATGATGATGTCAATATTTTTTGGGTAGATGAAAGGTACGTAAGCCATTCTAATGAGCGGAGTAACTATGGTAATGCATATAGATTATTACTCTCCAACATGAAACATATAAATATATTTCCAATACCAACTGATAAAGACCTTTATAACTGTGCAGAGTTGTATAAAAGAACATTGAATAAAAATCTAAGTATTTCTGATGGCGGGACATGCAAATTTGATTTTGTATTACTTGGCGTAGGTGAGGATGGACATGTTGCATCATTATTTGATGACAAAAATAAATCTTCAGAACCTGTTTTGATTACCAAGGACAGTAATGATGAAAGTAGAATAACATTAAGCGCACATATTCTAAATAATTCAAAGGAAATTATGTTAATAGCTACTGGTACTAACAAAGGATTAATAGTAAATGACTTTTTAGAGAACAATTCTATTGGACGTGGTATTAATTTAATTAGACGAGACTTGAATATTGTTCTGGATGAAGAAGCAGCAAAATGTTTGAATCATGCTTATATTAAGTAATACGATATCCACAAAATATTCCGCTGGTATACGATGAAGATACTCTTAAATATAGACACTATTCTCAGTAACTCAGGAGGGATAGGGATATACACAAAATTCTTGTTGAGAGGGTTAATGATCGATGAGAGAATAAAAGAACTGATAATATACCCGAGCCTCAATAAGAATGAACTAAGTCATCTTCTTAACGCAAACTCATTGCTTCCCCAATCCTTTTTCTCTACCAGGCTTAAGCCATACTTAAGAAAGATAAAAATTGTACGATCGACATTCAGAAGCTATAAAAATCTTTTATTTTATTTAAAAAACTATAATTCTGATGCAATCTATCATGAACCAAATTTTTTTCTTCATAACTACTCCGGTAAAAAGATTGCGACCATCCACGATTTGTCGTTTTTAGAAAACAATAATTTTCATCCTAAAGATCGTATTGATTTCATGAAATCTGAAATCAAAAAAACAGTAAATCATGCTGATCATCTGATTACCGATACTAATGCTATAAAAAACCAGCTTATTGATACATATAGTGTAGATCCATCAAGAATTACGACAATCCATCTTGGTGTGGAGCGAACCGAACATAACAGCGCTTCTATTGCTCGTTTCTTAAAGAAGCATAATCTTTACCAGGACTCTTACATACTATCAGTTGCAACCATAGAACCAAGGAAAAATATCGATTCTATCCTTAGTGCGTATTTCCAACTTGATTCATCAATAAGAAATAAGTATCCACTTGTTATAGTTGGAAAAGAAGGTTGGAATACTGAGGCAACCATGACAAGAATCAGACAGCTTGTTTTAGCTAATAAAATTCGGTATCTCAACTATGTTTCTGATTTAGATATTTGTTATTTGCAAAGAGCAGCAAGAGCAACAATATATGTTCCATATTATGAGGGATTTGGACTACCGCCATTGGAGTCAATGGCTTCAGGGGTACCTGCTTTGGTAAGCTCTATAAAGGTAATAAGGGAAGTTTGTGGAGATAGCGTTTACTATGCAGATCCATTTTCTCCAGATAGCATAAAAGTTGGTCTTGAAGCTATTCTACTAAATGAAAGCATAAGAGATAATCTTAAAAAATTAGGCGAGATTACTTATAAAAAATATAGCTGGAGTTCCACAGTTTCCAAAACAATCGACTTATATGAAAAAATTTCAACCAATTAGCTGTTATAATTTTCAAATATAACTATATTTAATAAAAAAATTATATATATTTGAGAAAATCTTCATGAGAATATTAATAACAGGCGGAAATGGATTCATAGCATTTAATTTTATTAAAATGATGTTAGAGAATGACTTTGACATAGTAAGCATTGATAATCTTTCACTATCAAAATACCTAAATCATGACACAATCAATATTGAATCTGATAAATTTAAATTTATTGAATGCGACATTACAAGTAATGATGTTTGCCAGCTCATAAAAAATTATCAATTTGATGCTATTGTTAATTTTGCTGCAGAATCTCATGTAGATAAATCAATTCATTCATCAAATCTATTTGTGGATACAAATATAAAAGGTGCTAATAATCTTCTTGCATGCTGCAATGATTTAATTAAAAAAGGTGATTTACCCAGTGACTTTCGTTTTATCCAAGTTTCAACAGATGAGGTTTATGGCTCTTTAAAACAAACAGAACCTGCATTTACTGAATCTTCAATATTAAAACCTACCAATCCATACAGTGCATCAAAAGCATCGGCTGATTTAATTGCTATGTCATATTTTAAAACTCATCATTTCCCTGTCATGATAACTAGATGTAGTAATAATTTTGGACCTTATCAATATCCGGAAAAGCTGATTCCTTTGGCAGTCAATAATATTATTAACAATAAAAAAATTCCAATTTATGGAAATGGACAA
>MDTB01205884.1_pt1 | contig 24094 bp, 7 predicted proteins | sample 811161 | NCBI WGS metagenome assembly MDTB01 (sample SAMN05326650, study PRJNA326480) | marine metagenome | isolation source: seawater | place: Mediterranean Sea | collected 2009
TCTTCCGGAGACTTTAGATTAAAGAAGAATTCTCCAGCTATAAATAAAGGATTTTCTGTTACGTCAGTCACAAGGGACTTTAGTGGATTTTTGAGACCAGAGGGTGTCTCTTACGACATAGGGGCTTTTGAGTTTTTTGACTCTTTTTCAAATACGGTCCCCTTATTCTTGCGAGGACCGTTAACTGCTAGTAGCGGAGTACCTTTATTTTTATCAACATCACTTAAAGCAAACAACACTGCTTCAATTTACCAAGAAGGACATGTATCCGATAGCGGAATAATGTCCATGTATATATCTTCGGCGGTTGCGGCCTCTGGGTTTATGCCTTTGATTATCGGAGATTTTGGGCTAACAAGAACCGGACCCCTTTTCATCTCTGCTGGACAATCCACCGCTTTAGGAGGTTTATCTGATTATCAATCTGTTTTAAGCGAATTGAGTGACAATAAAACCTCCTCCTTATATCTAGAGGCAAAAATTAATTCCTCTAGCCTAGAGTCGTCTTTGAGACTAAAAGAGTATAAATTCGAGCAAGACGCGTCTGCAGACAGAGTCGGGACAGGCGCTGGAGTTATTGGTCAATCAACGTCCTTGGGTGGAAGCGGCAATTTCAGGGCTTTGTCCGCCTTTAAAATAGATGACGAGCTATTCAGAACAGGTTCCGCATCATTGTTTTCCGTTGGGGGCTCCACATTATTTCCAAAAGAAGTTGATTTTAATAGGAACAGAAGATTTCAAAGTCAAGGTTTTAAGTTTACAACTAGAGGTGCGTTTTTATTCTCGTCATCTGAGAAAAATTGCGTTGACGGGTCACTTTATAAATTTGATAACAATGTAAATGACAATTCTTCAGATTATGTCTTTAAATTATATGCCAGCGGATTTTATGCTGACGGGCCTGGGACTGACGTTACCCCAATGGTAGAGTCCGGGTTTTATCAGAAAAGCACTAGATTCCCAGCTTCATCCACGGCCGGTTCAGGTTCAGCTAGATTTATTGGAGGAACAACTGCTGGAATAAAAATGATTTCGAACAACACTTATCATGGAACAATTCTTGTTCAATCTGGCTCTCCTTCTCAAAACGACCAACATAGAATTATTTCAGACAGAAGAGGGGTCGCAACGTCATTTTGGATAAACAAACGCCAAGAGATTAAAAGCGAGCAGACTATCAAGGCAGTTCAAGGCGTTGTAGGAAATTTACAACTTAATAATGTCACCGCAGCATCTTCTGGTCAATGGGGAATTTATTATATTCCTAGTACGGTACAACCTAGTGGAATTGGACCGTTTAATTCATTTAAATCTTTGCTCAAAAAAGATAAAGAGGGTAGACTAAAAGTAGACACCAAGACTCTCGGCGGTATGGTTCCCATAGTAAACACAACAGCGGGTGGAAATATGGGTCGTATTTTGAGAACTGACTCAGACGGCGAATTAGTAGCAGAAAATGCTCCAGACACAATGATTCCCATACAAGAAGACAGATGGTATTATATGCAGTTTTGGGTAGACACGGAACTTAATTCTTCATTTATCCGAATTGCGTCCCCTGCTAAAGGAACTCCAGGTCAGTCTGGGTATATGCCAGAAATTAAACCAATCACAGATAAATGTCAGGATTGGGGCTCTTCTTATGAAGTTAAAACTGATGCAGACAACTTAAAGCTTAAAGTTGGCGGCGGATTGTGGCGAAACCAAGCCACTCTTCCATATTTTAATTTAGGATACAATACTTCTAGCGACGAAAGACGACAAGAAGAGTTCCTAATAGATGAGCTTATTGTGTCAAATAAGGTTTGCAGTAGAGCGGCTATGGAAGAACAATTTGATTCTGACTACAAAAATTACCTACAACAATTTTCAGAAAATTCAAAACCAACCCTTTTTGTATCCGGCTCTTAAAATTGTGTATATTATATAGAGGAAATAAACATGCCAATATCATATAACTCACAGCCACTTATTCCGGCCCCATTTGTTAATATATCTAAAGAATATATAAAAACAGGTGACGGAAAAAAAGTGGGAGCAACATACACAATATCCATCGAAGGAACTTTGATTCCAGAAAAGGGCTCGCCCAATAGTACGGGTGCATTCTCCGCAAAGCCCTCCGATGAAAATATAACCATAGACGATATACAATATTCCCTTTTCAATAAAGCCTCTGCAATAAGACTATTAATGGCCACAGAGGGAAAAAGACTAGATATCAGAACATGGAAAAAAACAGAGCTTCAAGGAAGCTACACAATTACCTACGACCACACCGGCGGAACCTACGAAAGAATGCTCACTCTGTCTGGAGCCACATGGCCAGCCTCTGCTGAACACGGATACATTTTTATTGGCGGAACCACCTACAATGTTTACAGAAGAATAAGTGACACGGTTTTAATTCTCGATAAAGAATTTAATCCCGGCTCAGATTTCAGCAAAAACGGAGGAGCCGGTCAAGAATGGAAGTTAGTTATTTATTCTGGAATTTATTGCTACCCAAGAATTACAGGCGTAGAAATTGCAGACAATAGGTATTCTACTGTAGTTCCTTACACTGTTAATTTTGAAGTTGATGAAGTTTTTCATACTCAGGACTTGGCCACAAGTTTTGGCGAAGAAGACATCAAAAAAGCCGGAATAAATGTTGAGCATGAAGGGCATACTAATTTTCACGTTTCAGCTTTTCTTGGCACAGACATTTCTGACGCCGACTTAGCAGACCACGAAAATGAAGACAAAGATTTTGCCGATAATAAAATATACATATCCGATGCCACCGACAACTGGTCAATTGATTCAACCTCTGAAATTTCCACTCCTGGTGGCTATGAAACATTTACGGCTAGCCATACAGTGTCTGCAACTGGCAAAAGAGCTTTTGGGCCAGAGGGGTTAATAAGAAGCGCGATGGAAAACGCCAAAATGTGGGCGTCTCAAAGAATAGGCATTAACCCAAACACAGAAAATTATGTATACCCTGAAAAACAAACGCCCAACACGACTACAGAAGCAAATGTCCCTGGAGTTCTTGATATTGGCGGAGGAGGGGTTTTCAAGCAAGGAGTTGTTGCTTATACACAAAGTAGCAGACAGGTTGCCATTAGCGGAACAGACAGCATAACTGGGGCTACGGCCGTTTTTCCAAAATGGGCTGGAGACGGAAATGTTAAAATATATATAAGAACAACAAATGGAAAATTTAGCGGTCTCTATAACGTAACTCCTGGTAGCTTATCTTCAGATAGAACAACCGTCACTCTGGATGCGAACGATAATCCTGGGTTGACCACAACGACCTCTTCAAACCCAAAAATTGAAGAATATGAACTCAGAAGGCCCGTTGCCATAGATGATTCAGAAATGCCAAGCACAGCTCCTCCAGGTTTTGGAAATTTATCGCAATATGGAGCTAATATTGGAATAAAAAATTGGGAAGATTATAGCGCATTAAACGCAACAAGGTCTTTGCAAGTCGATGATAGCCAGGGCAGTTATTCTGTTACAGAAAATTGGCAATTTGTAAGGACTGGTTATAGCAAGGGGTCCGCTGCAGTTTCGTCTGGTTCGTCTGGATATGGAGAAGCCATCACAATTACTAACGGTGAATATATACCAAATACAGTTGCTGGTGGAAAAATCACTTTTCAGGACACAGAAAATACTTACGAGCTTACCACATCTAATCCTGTGTACTATGATATAGAGCATTGGTCTCAAAGTAGCGCTTCTATTGCTAAATCTAAGGCTCTTAGAAAAGATGGAAATAACTTTACAACAATAATATATTTAAAAGAAGGCGTTACCACAGGAAGCGCAGGCTCATCTGGCCTTAGTTACAAAATAATAAGCAGCAACGTAAAAGAAGATTTTACCATTGATATAAATAAATCTGGAGAAAGAACAGAGGTATCAATAAATGGAACACTAACTGGTTTTTATGAAAGAAGCCCAAACTATTATAATAAGCCAACAGAAAAATATGACGCAGCAAAAAGAAGATACGAATACTTGATAGGAAGCTATGACCCATGGAAAACAGCCTCTGGTGTTGCTAACTCTGCGAACTCTGCGTACACAACAATCACATACTCCGGGCATGGGCTAAAAGTTGGAGATGTTATAGAGATTGTGGATATCGCCAGCTTGAGCTACAACTCATCGGGTGAATGGGACGGAATCACCACAAGCGCTATAAACGCATTGCAATCAAAATTATCTGTTCACAAAGGTTCCTATAAAATTATTAGCGTTAGTGATAGCACATTTGAAATAGATTTAATTAACAAACAGATACCTTCTGGCGTTAAATGGAGAAAGCGAAATATTAAAGACACATTTAGTAATTATAGTCCAATATACAAAATACTTGCGCCTTATTTTCCAAGAAGCTCTTTTAATCCTCTCCCAATAACAGAAACTGTGGGTGTAAATCCATTAGCTGGCACGGTAAGCTTTTCTCTTAGTTTTGATGATAGGCCAGAAACAAATATTGAAGGGGCAATATCAGAAACAATCTCTATTAGCGACACTAATCCAACGGTAAAATTTGCAACAATAGAAGTCCCCGGAAGAGTTGGTGGTCCTGTTTTTCAAAACCTTGGAACAACCTCTGTTCCTAGCAGAACCGTAAACATGGAGGTTGTAATGCCTCCAAAACACTTAAACACATCAGGAAGTCTGACGGACGTTGACGATGAGTCTCCCAGAGACGATGTGGAAACTGTTCTGAATTATTTTGAAAATGATTTAGAAAGTAGATATTCTTTGGTTTTCATTACTGCTGACCAGGAAAGTTGGGAACCCTGGACAGGAAGATACACTAGGTCTATTACATGGCAATTTCAAAATTGTTAAGGAAAGGAAATTAAATGGCTACAGGTAAAAAAAGAACTTTTGTAGACGCTGAAGGAAACCAAACTCTTCAAGGTTCAGTAGTTAAAGCAGTAGTTGGCAGTGATAATAGAACAACAATTACTGGATACCCTTCTGATTTTACTAATGACCAATTTCTGGGGGCTAGTATCATATCCTTTACCTGTCGTGTTGGGTGGGGGGCTGAGTCAAGCGAGCTTTCTGTTGAATTAGTGGAAGATGATTGTAGAGCTGAAAAATTTCTTCCTCCAGCCATAGGTTCTCCAGTAAATTTTAAATATTCTAGCTTTGAATTTGGCGGACTATTAACAAACTGGGAGGCAAGAACAGATACATCTGGAAGAAAGATAAGCGCAACAGTCAGAAGTCCTTCTGTTGTTTTGTCTAACTCGCAGATAATACTCAAGGGAGCTGACGACTTTGAGCCTGCCGGTAATATGATAAGCGTTTCTGGTGGAGATTCATTTTGCAGAGAGGTCTCTATAGGGTGGACTGCATTAAAAGCAAAGATACAAACAGCAACATTTACATACAAAGGAAACGACTTTACTGTAGATTGTAGCGACATTCCAGGAGACATTCCCTTTGATGGAGACTCAATTAGTGTTCTCGAGGCTATAAATAGAGCAGCCTCAGCCCAGTCATTGCAAATTTATTTAGACTTTATAACTGGTGATAAAAATTTTGTAGTAGAACTTCCAGATGGAAGCACGCATGTCGTTGCTGCAGGTAGTAATTTCATTAAGGTAAGAACCCATGACGCTTCCCAGAACCTAACTTTTGCAACGGCAATTAATGATACTGCGGGTAGTAATGCTGGCTCAAGTGGTTTTGCTAGGGCAACCAAAGGAAGCGTTTTAAGCGCACAGGGATTACTGGCGTTTATTCCTGGAGCATCCATTGACTCTAATGGAGTAATAACACAGAATTGTTCTGTTGTCGTAGAGAATGATAGTGGGCAAGTAATATCTGAGAGCTTTTATCCTCCAAACTCACTAACGTCTTTTTCTGCTGGCATTGAGTCTGCAGATGTATGCACTCACGCAGTAATTAACGGCGGGCCAGTTGAGGCCATTTGGAGAATTCAAGACGGGGACACCTATGACCCAGAAATTAATTTTGAGACAGCCCAGATAACTGATTCAAAAATTTATCATTTTTGGGGAAATGACCCAGACACTAACGGTATTCTAATCAGTGAAATTAAACCAGACACAAAGATTGAGGTTGGTATTCAAAAGCAGATTTTTCATGAGTTGCTAGAAGTAGATACATATACAATTGATTTGTTTGAAATGAGGGTTGCGTCTCAAGGATATGAGGTGTGGTATGATTGGATGGCAAATACATGTGATAATTCAATTGCTGTAGATGCCAATGACCCTGATGCTCTTGGTGGAGGATGGGAAGAAGATGTAATTGAAGTTGACGGCAAAGATAAAACAGTAGAAGTATGTAATATTCCAGGGGGCAAAGCTAAAATTTTATCTAAATTTACAGGATTGCCGACATACGCTCAATCAACATATGTAAACAGGGCCATAAAAGCCGTTCTAAAAGCAAACATGCCAGCCGTTGATGCTGACCCAGACGGTGGTGGAATTGCAAACATGCAAGAAACTTTTGCAAGCAAGAAAAAAGAAATGGAAGAAAATGGAAACTTAAAAAAACTTAAAGCTCTTCACTCGTTTGTGTCCAGCTTTGCCGCGAAATACGGACAAGAATATTTTGTAAGATTTCCAGACGATTTGTTTTTTTGCTGCACAACAGACTTAGAGGGTGTGCTTACGGATAATCCAGGTCCTGGAAACTGGGAGAAAACAGCTAGTGGATGGCATCCTCAAAGCGACGCTACGGATGATAGTGGAAATTCAAACGCTTTTGTTTTAAATCAAAAATTGAAATGGGGTGGCGCGGCACTTTCAAACTTTATCGACGAACAAGGAAAATGTAAATCAATATTAGAGTTTGATTATAATCCAGAACCAGGTAAAACAGCTCTATTGGACCCTCTTACTGAGCAAGAAGTTGAGCTTGATTTTCAAAAAATATCAGGCGCAACACAATTTCATGACTTAGACAGCAAAAAAGTTTTTCTTGAGGCTTCTTTTGATAGGGTATATAGGTCTTGTGACGCTAATGCGTTTGCCGAAACTGTCGGTGAAGAACAAGTTAAAATTTCTGGCGCGACTTTAAAGATTAGCGGTGGAATTCAAGCAAAAATAAAAGAAGACCCATCTAAACAAGTAGTCGGTTTGTCAGACGCAACCCTTGCTGTTACCTATAACAATAGAGTTGCCAGTGACGACCAGATAAAGCCAGGAAAGTACGTGACTCCCGTAGATGAAGATGGCGAACCAATGGAGGCTGAGTCTCTTTATAAAAGATTTCAAGATTTAGTCAGAAGGCACGGAAGCAACTTAAAAGGCAATAAATTAGGTCCGTTTTTCATATCTCCTATTTCTGCCGCAGTTCCATTAAAAAGTAATCAACTTAGATACGGACCAAAAGAATACACATCTTCCGCCGACGGTGCCAGCCCAACAGACGGAAGAAGCGAATATGAATCAAACACATCTCTAGTTCCTTGGGAATTTGGAAGCATCACCGCTATGAACGCCGCATTCGACCTTACAGGACAAACCAAAGTTTCAAGTCAAACTTTGCTAGAATCTGGAAGCGTTAAATTTACGGGAACTCCTGCACAAATTGGAATATATAGGCTTGGAGACGCATTAATTTCTGGCGGGCCAAACATAACTGGGGTAAGCATTAATGTTGGAATGGGAGGAATTACTACAGATGTTACCTTTAGAACCTATACAAGAAGTTTTGGAGAGCTAGCCCAAAATAAAATTAATATGCTTTCAAGAATGGGTCAAGCACAACAAGGATTGCAGAAAGCTTTTAACACTAAAATTGCTGAAAGATATGCTCTTGGAGTGTCAAGAAAGCTTGAAGAAATGGAAAACGCAAAAGATAAAAAGGAAGAAGACGAAGAGTCAAAAAAGAAAAACTCTCCAAAATCTAATACATCAATAGTAACACAAAACCACAGAATAGATTCAAAACCTGTTGAGGAAACATCTGATGGGTTTAGTTCATCAGGAAGTAGCGTTTCTAAAAGCAATTTTAGATTTAATACTTCTGTTAGTATAGAAACAACACATGAAACAGTAGAAAATCTTAATAGCTCTTCATCTACAACTGGAGCAACCGATGGGAGCGAAGAAAAGAAAAGAGACTACAAAAGAAAAGCGTCCTGCAGCCTAGATAATTTTTTTAGACCTTATATGATTGGTAGCGATACCGGCGGCCAATTCCTTATGCCTACCATGGTTTCAGCGGCAATTCAAACTGTAGAACAGGGAAGTTTTGATTGTGTTGGGGAACACGATGTTGGTTATGGCGAAACTGCTTCTTTTAATAATGGCATTGTATACTATGCTGATAAAGGTTGCTGTAGTGTTGTTAATCTATTCGATGAAAATGGCGATGATGCTGGGATACAGCCAAAAGATGGTGCGACTGTTCATTACAAAATAGACGCATCCGCCATGAATCCTTTTATGTCCAAAGAGGCTGCAGGTAGTGCTGGTTTAATAAATTTTGGAACAGCGCCTGTGAAAAGAGTTACTAGAGGCTCTTCATATCCATCGCAAGGTCTGACGGCTGGAGAAGGAAACTCAATAGCTGAAGCTCCCCAGGAAGAGCAAGAGAATGAAGGGCTTGCAGACGTTAGAAGCGTTGGTCTTTCTGGACCACTAATGATTGTGGGTTGGGGCTATGATATTGAAGGCAAACCTGTTCCCGGAAAGGGTCGCACGGACAGCGAAGACCAAGATGACAATGGCGGCTCCTCTGACGAGGAACCAAGTTCCCAATTTGTAGATGACTGGATAAATAAGCCGCATCTCTGGAAGGCCGGACCCCTAGACATAAGATGGAACGAAAAGAAAGGTATGTGGGTTCCCAATATTCCAGAGAGACCTGTAGGATTTATAATAGAGGGAAAACTAAAAGAGGACCTTGCGCCAGGAGGAACCGGAGAAGCAGTCATGGAGAATCCTCCACAAGGCACTGCAACAGTATCCGCAGCAGTAGTTACAAATAGATTAGGACAGCCTTTGTGTAAGGGGCAAAGAATTTTTGCTTACTATAATCCATTTTCCTGCGAGTTTGTCATATTACAGGCAGAGTTTATTCCTGTGACGGTTGTAACTGATATGGCTGCGTATGAAAAGGAGGGTGAAAACACAAAAGGTTGTGTAGATTTAGTTGCAACAACAAGAATAATATACGTTCAATCCCCTCCAACAATTGCCGTTCAGACTAGATGGGCTCAAGTAAGGGGTTGCGATTCTTGTCCAGTAGAAGACAATTCTAACTGTAGGGAAGGCATAGAAGAAATTGTAAGAGAAATGCTTGACGCCAGAGAAAGCGATGGTCAAAATGGAGGCCAAGACAACAATGAAGGTGACACAGAAGGAGGGGATGAATAATGGCTGCCTTAGATGATTCACTAGAGGTTGTTAGTACAAGCTACCTTGCAGAGTGCGGCAGAGAAAGTGGCGCAGCTTGCAGGGGAGAAGACGGAGACCCTTGCTGCCCGTTTGGGGATGCTGACGGATGTGGAGATGGTGGGGATTGTGGTACGGGTGGCTATTATGAGGCTGAGCCGCCTTGCGAAGAAGATATTGTTGCAGAAATTAGCTGCTGCAGTAACCCACAATTTCCAGATGTTAAAGGCACTCAAAACTGGTATTGCAAGAATGGGATTTGCACTGCACCGGACGACCGTGCTAAATCATGCAAAAGCGATGAGATTGAATTATTTACTACATCTCTTGGTAATACCTTTGTAGCACATTTGGGAGAGTGTGGAGAACACACAAGAGAGGAGGAAGGTAGCGATAGAAGGCCTACGGACTGGAGATGCGGCCCCCCAATGGACCCATCTTCGACATGTCCGGCAATCGGAGGGGTTTATATAAGTGATGACGACGATTTGAATTTTTTCATGCCTCCTACTCAGCTTTCTTTTCCTCATTTTGCCAGTTGGACGTCAGACCCAAGTGGTGGTCCAACCGTTATGATGTTTAAAGATGAGAAATTAGATATTGGCAGTGATTTAGATGGAGGCAAAACTTTTCTTTATCCTAAAGTTAGGACTTGGAGAAGCACAAGAGCGCAGATAATGGAAACACTAGGTTATGATGCAGAAGAAGGAGAGGTGGCAGGAGAAGAAGGAGAAGATAGTGAAGGGGAAAATGAAAATGAAAATGAAAATGAAAATGAGGGCCTTCAGTATGATGGCGATTCAGACAGCGATGGCGGCGGTGATGCCGATGATAATGTAGACACATCGACACCAACCACAAGGCTTGAAGAATTTGAGAGGAAAACGGCAGTTCTAATAAATCCTCCTACAAGAGCTATGCCCGTTCCTGGTCAAATAGTTTGCGGCCTTACTAAGTGGTCACAAGAATGGCGAGATTTGATAGCCTTTGAGGAACGGCAAGCAGCAGAGGCACAAGAAGGGAATGGAGACGAAGACGAAGAAAAGGATGAACGAGTAGAGTGTGCTGCAGGCGTATATGACGAAGCGTTAGAGCATCAAGATAAAGCGGGAAGCATATTTGAAGCATGGGGAGGATACAGTGTAGAAATATCAAATTTTTACGGAAGGCAAAATAATAATGTTTTGATAAGACCTCCAATTGATGGCAAAAAAGTAAAACCAAAAAAGCATGGGTGATTAATGTCAGAGTCAGAGAAATTTAAAGACTTAGCCGCAGCTTTTCTAGAAACTTACGGACAAATTGTAAGCACGACGGCCGGTGGTAGAGTAGGTGACCCAGATGACCCAGACTTTAACCCAGAAGCAGTCGGGCGTCTTGACTCAGGTGAATACGGTCTTAACGACGTGAATCGAGGGGGCGCATTCGTTCCTTTTGAGGGCACGCAATCTTCTGTCTCTACGCCTCAATATAGGATTGGACAACACATCCATACTGCTGAAACCGACGAAGAACAAGCCACTTTTGAAATTGCTTATGTAGATTTTCTTAATACTAATTTCAATTATGCTGCTGGTCCGTCGTGGGCAATACCCACCCCTTATTGGAATCTTTCTTTTGCCTCTCAAGCATATTCTACTAACGAAAACTTAAAGTCCTACAACGAATATGCTGTTGTAACAACTAGGAATGATAATCTTGACTCTGAATCAGATAGAAGAGACTGTGAAGCTGCAGATGGGGAATTTTCTGATTTTGATGCTCCTAATCTTATGGAACAAGAAACAAGAGAGGCAAAGTGCAGGTTTAGTCAGAAAGAACAGGCAGAAGAAGAGATTGATGCTTTCTGCGGAGATAGGTCCGAAAAGGACGGCCCATGTGACGGCGCCCCGCTATCAGAAGTTAGACCAAGAGAGATTCCTTGCGACGGATGCTCCGCTTATCCAGATATAGAATATATTGCTGTTGACGACAATGCCGAAACCTTAATAACAAGATACACAAAACATCCAATGGAAAGTTCTTTGTGTGACCTGGGGACCACAGGCATAATTTCTTTAAAATGGGTAAAAGATGAGTCTTCTTGCCCAGACCCATGCCCGCCGGAGGAGGAGGAGGAGGAAGAAGGTGATGGTGAAGATGATGAAAATGATAATGATGACGACGATGACCAAGCTGAGACCGAAGACGAGTCACAAAATGAATCAGATGATTTACCTTTGAACGAGGGAACAACTGAGTGCTCAGGCGACAGCGATTGTCCTCCAGGCTCAACGTGCGTTCAGTTCAGCGACGAGGAGCCTGGAGTATGTCTTACACAAGTAGAATACGACTCAGTCTTTGGCGACTCCGGCAATTCAAGTTCAGGAGAAGGCTCTGCAAGTGATAATGTAGAGCCAGAAGAAGAATGCGCATCCGAAGAAGAGGTTGCAAGCTGTGAGCAACAAAAAAGAAGAGAAAACACAGGAATGTGTTGGTGCAGCGATTATATATGTGACGCTAACTGCGATGGGCGTCCAAATGGATATTTTGAATATGGCCCCGGAGGAAATCAGAAGTATGGAGACGACGCAACACCAAGATGTTACGACGCTTGTGCTTTTTATAGATTCAACAAACCGGCTTATTTGGCAAATTCAATTTCTGTTCCAGCCGACTCAAAATTTCAAACGGAAAGTCCAGGACCATTAGACGCATCCGAATTTCAAACCTGCGTAGACACAACGACAGCCCTAACTCCAGAACAAGAAGAAGAAAGACAAGCACTGATAGATGATGAGGGGCTTGCGCCCGCTGACGCTGAAAGAAGAGTTAGAGAAAACGCGGCCACAAACATTAACGCAATCATAGTGCAAGAATACCAAGTTCATCCGCCAAACGACAGCCCTCAAGGGCCAAAAACAAGCGCTATCCATGGAGAAATGTCTGTTCATGTCGGAGAACAATGGTTTACGCACAGTGGCAAGCATGATGAAGCAGGCGGGTGCTTTAGTGTTGAGGGTGAGTTTGAATCTGGGGGCGATGATGTGATTCCGAGCAAAGTGTGTGTACATCCTAAAAAAGACCCCACAACAAATGAAATAGCTGATAATTCAACTATTAAAAACTTTCATGGAGTTTATGAAGAAACCACTGTTCACCCCGCCGGATTGTCTACAGAAATAACGATTCAATCAGAAGGAAACACAGAGACAATTGATTCGGTTGTATATAAGCAAACAAGAACACTAAAAGATGTTGAAGGTTTTGACAACGCGCCTCAGGCAGGTGAAGATTTTGAATATTTCTTGTTTTGGAGCGGACATAGATGGGAAATTGCAGATTGCAAAAATAACCAAAGGATAATCGTGGCAAAAACCCCGTTTGCCGTCAACCAGGATTCCGTACCTGAGTGCGGAAATGGCTCTCCTGTTTCTCAAAGTCATGTTGCGACTTGTTGGCATGTTAACGACGGTACGAAAGCGCCTGTTTTTGTTTTGTTTGGAGATTGCGATTCAATTCCTGGGGGTGGTTTTATAGAGGGCATACATGTCTCCTTTATGATGAATATTGCAGACAATGTAATGTTAGTGGGTGATGATTATGAAGAAGGGGTATCTGAAGAAACTGAATACTTCGGTTTGACTGGAAGATTTCCTATACAGGGAGTTGTAACAAAAGGCTCCCTCCTGGAATATAATCATCAGTCTGGGGCTTTCAAGTTTGAAGGAGAGTGGGGAGTTTTTTGGCAGCCTTGCATTGATGAAGAGCCAGTGGTTCCGCCACCTCCCCTAACCTCCGAAGGCTTTGAATCTTCTTCGCAAGACGACATAAGAGGCCCCGATTATTCCGCCGCTAAAAATATGTTCAACGGAAATTTGACATTACAGCCATTTGATGAGGAAGCAGGCTTAAAGGCAGACGTTGAGTACGCATCAAAAATAGTAGATGTGTCTAAAGGTCTTTGCGTGTCTTTTAATGTTTTAAAAACAAGAGTTAGAACAACCGGCCCCGACCAGCCATCTATAGCTGAAGGCATAATCACAAAAGGTAGCGCAATTTATTCTTCCGACGAAATTTCTTCTTTTAGTGGAGAGTGGGGAATATTTAATATCTCTGAAACACAAACACAAGAATCAAAAATTTTATTCGCTGTAAATACTCCTAATGGTATATTTACTGAGTTTATAAACATAAACCATTCAAGAAATTATAGGATTCAATTTTCAATATCTCCTAATTTTTCTGACAACGGAGAGCCTTCTGATGGCGGAACCTGTTATATAAAACTTGCAAAATTAAGAGTCAACATACCAATATCTCAAAGAGAAAATTTTTCTAATTCGTCTAAATATATCATCGAGGAAGAAAAGCAATTCACATATACAGGCGATATTGCTTCTAGCAACGATAAAATACTTATGGGGCTTAATGCTTCTACAGACAATTCATCTTTAGGCTCCTCGGCAGAGGCCTTTAATATTACCTCTTTAAATATACACGAAGGGCCAGCAGATTCAGATATATACACAACAAGTATATCTGGAGCCAGAACAATAAAAGATTCCTCGCAAAGCCGAACAGAACATAATTCTTTGATACAAAAATCTTCTTTAACAGATTTAGAGTCTTTTAATAAAAGCTTATTAGACAATATACACGGAGATGAGGAAAGCGGATTTTTTGACAGCTCTTTTTCACCGTCAACCTCGAATGGAACAGGTGTTTCTGCTTGCTTTGAATTGTTGGCGCAAACAGCAGATTTTTTACATTATGAAAAACTGATTAACGAAAATAATTTTTATGACACTATTGTTTCTAAGGGCGTCTACACCCCATCTAGTCGCAGACATCTTAATTTTAACAAAAACTTTATCTCAAAAGACGACCCCATCTACAGTGATTTTGATATTGAGTGGGGCATATTTTTTAACGCAAGGGAGCCATTTAGCTCTCCAAATAATAAAAACAAAAGATTAAATTTATTTTTTGCGGTTAAGACAGACAGCGGACTTTATTACGAAAGAGCTTATGTAGATTTTAATGCTCTATACGCTTGCTGCTTTGCTGTTAACCCCTCTAAAAAAACTTTTGGGTTTAGACTTTTAGACTCCAGCCAATGCTATGAAAACCAAACAAAATCAAAAACTTGTCCAATTAGAATTTATCCACAGGGCACTACTAGACCTGAATTTGAAGATGGCGCCCCCTACAGTGGAAACTTGAAATCTACTAATGAGCCAGCACAAATTCTTCCTGACTTAGGAAACTCAAACTATTACTCTAACGCTTTTGCTGATTGGTCAATAAGGAATATATCTTTTTCAAAAAATCCTAAATGTATTTGTGATGTTGAATCATTTTCAATGTCTACCTCTAAAAAAGACGAAGACCTTTTTTATCCTGAGCCAAAAACTTTTAACGGAACATATAAAAATGGAATTTGCATTACCGCTAAGATAAAAAGAAAAGTTGACATTTCGTGCACAACTACTGGCAATTCTTTTTACGAACCTATTAATTTAATATCTAAGGGTAAAGTTTCTCAATTTCTTTCAACACAAAAAGTTTCTATTGAAGGAGAATATTCTCTTTTTGCTAAGTCGGTTTGCAATAATAAAACCCAAAACTTATTCTTTGGAGTAAACAGCAGTAAAGGAATGGTCTCCATTCCTGTTGGAAGCGATGGTAAGATAGCGGCTGGCCATTGGTATGATATTATGATAAACATTTCTCCGAAAGACGAGCAAACGGGAAAAGTTAATATAACTACAAAATATATACGAGACAGGCACGGAGACAGGAAAGAGCTTAATTCAAATTTTGTCAGCCAAAACACAAAAGAATTTGCGGCCGACTTTGAATTTAAAGAGGACAGTAATTATGATTTCAATATTGGAACCGGATTTTTAGAAGGAGAAAAATATTTAATCACAGATGTAAACGTTTTTGAAAGTTGTGACATCTCTTATGGGGGGTTTGGAGCCACTTCTGAGAATTTGAGCTTTGATAAAGGCAAAGTTGGCAATGGAGAAATTAAAGTAGAGGCAACAGCACCAGCAACCAAAAAAAAGATAGATGCAAAATTGTCGTATAATTTTACAAAATTTAACAGAGCAAATGATGGTGCATTTATATTCTCAGAATTGTCTGGCTCAAATTTAGCTATGTATGACCAATCAAACTTGTATTCAGGTTTTCCCTCTTTTTCTTTTATAGACGGCTATTCTCTTCAAACAAATCAGGGAATAAATATGAAAGGAAGACCATCGTCGCAATCAGGATTTTCATCAGGACCATTTGGAAATAACGACGAGCCAATAGGCTTTCCTCCAAGTCCGATTCCATCTAACTCAACAATATTCGGAATAACAGTGGCCTGCTCCTGTGATTCAGGAGACACCGCAGGGGATGTTTTTGCAGACAACTCTCACATAAATGGCTTTTATAGTTTTGTAGGCCATTTCCAGCGCCCCGGCGGACCCACCAGTGGACCGGAACACGGGTTGGTGATTGACGATGGAGAAACTAAAAATTTTACTTTTGGCAAGGAATTCTATAGTTTTGATGGACGGTCGCTTCCTAATTCGATGGACCCAGATTTCAATTGGAATGATAAGAATACAGACTATTTCAATTATAGTAACACTCCAGACTGCACAGGCCAAAATCGTTGCCCCAAAAAAGGATACGCTCACCCTCCAATCTTTTACAAAGAGCAGGATGATGACTTCAGTCACTCTGTAGTGATAACTGCGTTTGGAATAAATCAATACATGGGCTCTAGCAGGTTGTTCAAGCACTACAGTTGGTACGACATTAATGCAGAGCCACCCGCAGCGAAGAAAGAGGCGCTTAACTCAAAAAACGTTGCGTTAGGGTGGCAAATTATACAATGGAAAGGTGACGGCGCACCTGAAACCAACTGGGGCAGTGACGGAAGAAACTCTATCTATAACCCCGCAAATTACGGCAAGGTATATGCTGAGTCTGAACTTCGTGAGAATTTTGAGTGCCCTTTCACCTTAGGGGGGCTGTCTCAATCTAGAGATTTGATTGAGGAATACAGCAAAGCAGATAAAGATAAGAAATGGGTCAAGAAAGATGGGAAGTATAGTAATTGGACTTTTAAGAATCAACCCTGTAGAGCAGCGGGCGCTACAGAGGCAAAACATTCTCTTGTATTATATCCAAACAACAATTCAATTGATGCAAAGGAGATAGCATGCCAAGGTAAAGATGGGACGAGCGACCCCTGCGAAAAGCCATGTACTGAGGATTACGATTGTAAAGGCTTCGGCACCGAAACGTGTGGTGACGATGGATGCTGCGAAGATGAATATGACCCCATCGAAGATGGAGACTGCGGTTGCGCACCAGGGGCTTCGGGGTCGGACGGGAATGTTCAAGGAGAGGGACTTCACCTTACAATGTCGAATTGGACCGGCATGAAAGACGCCATAAGCAAATCCTGCAGTGGTGCGGTAGCAGACGACAATGTTGCAAATGGAAGATGGGATGCTGTTCCGGCGGGTGACGATAGAAGAATAACGCAGTCTGAATTGGAGGCAGGCATGCCCGGCGGCCCGATATCGGGTTCGATAATACACCCCACAAGATGTCAGTGGGAAAGGTACGTGACAACCGACAAAGGAAAGGTAAGGCTAGTGCTTATCTCTGGGTCCGGATTTGCTGCCTCCCGTGCTGGTAGTGGCGGTGAAGGAATAAGTCCTCCAGGGAGCTGTCCTAACGTCGATGGGACGGACGAAACCTGGTACATGATAGTTGACGGCACAAAGTCTGAGGGTGTGCCAGGCCTTAAAGTCGCATTTCTTGCTGTATATGGGGTAGCCGAAGCTATTGGTGGCTTTCAATGTCCTAATTTTACAGATATTTGCAGAACATGCAAACACCCAAATGGCCAACTTTTTAGTTCAGCAAATAATGTGAATTCAGAAACGGGCGCAAAATTTACTCCAACTGAAGGGGGAGTTCAAGATTGTTGGGCAAAAGAAGGAGAATATGAACACGACGCTGACGGAAATGAGGCCACTCCAGGCGAAACTCGGACGGGTCAGGGGCTTAAGTATTGGGGCGGAGCATGGCTTTACATTTACCGTGGAGTAGGGAATCCGAATAATCCGATTTTGAATTACATTGATATTGTTTGTGATTGCGAAGGTGATGAGGATACTGGACCTTGCAAAGAATGCGACCCCGACGGCACTGCATGTCCGGATGGCCAAGAATGCAAACCCGATGGCGAAGGAAAACACTGCTGCGTAGACTCTCAAGACCCTCCCAACCCCAACCCGCCAGCGTTCACTCAATGCAAGAAAGGAAGGCTTATATTTTGCGCAGGAAGCGATGGTGTAGTATACACGCATGAAATGGAAACTGCCACGAACGACCAAGGAGACAACGCTTCTCCTTGGAGAAGAATCAGCATGCAAATTCGAAATCCAGAAAGAGTACAAAGCGCTAATGAAGGAAACGATACAAAACCAGGAGAAATATTAATATCCGTTAGAAAATTAGAAGGCAGCGGTAGGACTGATTTAACGAACATTGATGAGTTGGCTCCAACTTTTCAGAAAGAAATTTTTGACCGAATCCCCATTGCAGAAAACCACAGTTTTATCATTGGTTATAATGATGCGGGCGAAGAGGTTTGGGGACAGGACGATGATGGCAGGGATATAAATGACGACATAGAATTTGACCCGGCATCTGGCGGAATAATTAACGTTTGTCGAGACGATGACGAAGATGGAGTAGCAACTAACACCCCCACCGCTTTTCCAAATGCTTTAGGATGGAACTCAAATGTAGTGTTTTTAGATGATGTTAGAGTTACAAAAGAGCTTTGTGAATTTGGAAGCGGAGGGCAAAGGCTTGACGCCCAAGGACTTGAAGAGTCCCTATCTCTTTTTCCAGGAGAAACTTCTTTAGAGAACGACCCCTGTAATGAAGAGTCAACAACCACAACCCCAGACGGAGTTAACTATGAAGACTCACCGGCGCAACCAAACTTTGCGATGCCGGTAAATCCCTGCTATATTCCAGTAATGCCAAAGTGCGGAGACACCCTTTTCCTCAGACAGAGAGACACAACAGACCCCAACACATCAAGCCCGGCATGCTTCTCGGCCATGCCTAGTGCTATAGCCGGGCCTCCATGTGTTTGGGAGTTCGCAAGGTCGATGGATTGTTTTGATGATAAGTGTTTACCTAACAAATCTGAACAAGACGATGGTTTTTATAGAGCCGCTTTGACAAGAGGCGAGTTTATGAATATGACAGATGCTGAGATATTAGACATTTTTGATAATCAAATTAGCCAAGAAGAAAGAGAAGAGGCGGAGAGGGGTGACTGGGTAACACAAGATGCTGGTGGTGACTTTAAAGCTCTATCAACCATAGGGGAATTACTAGAATGGGCTGATACTCAATTTGGAGGAGATTTCTCTACTTTCCTTCAAGACACAGTAAATACAGACGGAATAGGTGGTAATGCATCTGATATTAATGGAGGCCTCCTAGATGACGTAGACGATGACGGAAACAATAATACAAGCATTAACAATTGGTTTGATTATGTTGACTCTGAGTCTGACAATCAAGACGCGCTCGATGCTTTATTTGGCCCCCTCGCTGAAATGCAAGACATTACAAGCCCAGTTGATATTATAGCTGATTTTCTAGCAACTAGAACTTGTTATAATATACCCGCGTCAGAAATAGAAGATAAACACAGGAAGTGTATAGACCCAGACAATTTAGCCTCTACAGGAATTCATATTGGCGCAAACGTTTGTTATCCAAAAGTAGAGTGCTGTGTAAGCTGTTGTGATAAAAACGATGGTGGAGCATTAGATTATTTGATTGAAGCTAATGCTGATTGTTTTCCAAGTTCTGTACCGTGTAATATAAATGACGCTCTGAATGCAGACGAAATTATGCAAGCAGACTGTAGAGATTCCGATGACTGCGAGGGAAAAGGTCCTTATGGTCCGGAACATTTTGAAGCTAAGGTTATTTTTTACAGCCCCTTTTGGTATATTACGGTTTACAGAAGCTGGCTTTGGGAGGAAATTTATAGCGATGAAGGATTCCAAGAGGCTATACAGGGAGGCAATTTAGTAACTTCTTATGGAAAAAGAATAGTAAATGGAACAAGATGCGCTCCAATAGATGAAGACGGGCACGAGTTAAGTTGCTACGAGCTAATTGCAGAAAGACATGTTTATTTTGAGAATTTAAGGCTCAACGCCCACAATGTACCTCCTGCCGGTGGACTTAGCTTTGAAGTTTCCGAAGAAAATGCACGTCACCATTTCGATTTAGAGGATGAAGCTTGGGTTGACGACCTCACCGCCTACATAGACGATGAACTGGATATGGCGGGAAGATTTTCTGGCCAATCAATTCTATGGAGTGTCACGCCTGATAATCCAGACGCCTTTAATTGTGGAAAATGCCCAATTCTTAAAAATGATACTGGAGAGGGATGTTCTTGTGACGGTTCAATTGATAGTGATTATAGTGGAGAGGAACAGGAGGGGGACTCCTCGACTCAAGGAGGGAACTACTCCGATTCCAGCGACTGCGGCCAAGAGTCTCTCGGCACTAGGATATCGAGGTATTGGGAATCGAACCACGATTTCGTTCACTGCTATAGCAACGACGATGTTGGTGTAATGCAAATACCAACAAAAAGGGTTGCTTGTGGAGGAAAAGTTCAAATGTCTTTTTGCAGGGGCGCTTGCGATTATTGGTGGAGGCCTTCAAGGAGAAGTCAAGGCCCCTTAAACAGTGAATCATACACTGAAACGAATGAATATGGAAATAATTTTGCGGGGTTCCTTGGTGGAAGACGTATGGACGCTCCGGGATTCACAAGCCTTCAATACAATACTTGCCAGGTTTACGGACAAACTTATAAAGAAGTACCCCCGCTACCTATAGATGGCGAGTGCCCAGAGGGTTGGATGTTCATGGCAGGTCGTGACCCGGATAATCCGGAAGTATGGAATGCAGAGACCGAGCGTTGGGAAAGGGCGTCTCCTGGATATTGCATGAGGGGATATTCTTCTGAGGCGGGCATACTCGGTACGGGCGGCAGCAGCGGCCAAACCTGGACAAGAATGGGAGACTATCATGCGTATATGGCTGACGACCGGTCTTTTATGGGGTCAGCCAAAGATGCGCACGCATGGAGACTTACTGACTATAGCTACCATTATTCGAGCATAGAAATACCAAACTCTGAAACCACCTCGCTAGAAGATGCTAAAACTGGACCAGAAGCTAATTTGGATTTCACTGTACCGGCCGTAGAGGGAACGCACATATTTTACAGTGTGGGTGGAAATTTATTGGGTTTTGCGAACTCTGCAGAACATAGGTGGGCTATATCTACTCTTATGTTTGACAGTGACATTTTTGATGGGCGTGAGGATTACTTGGCAGAACCAGGTGGTTCGGCAACCTTAGAAACATATATTTTGGAGGGAGAATATCCTGGAAAGTGGGAGGACTACATACGTGAGAAAAAAGAGACTTTTGAGGCAGGGGTTAGGGATAGAGATATAGGGAATGGCTATACAATTGACGGCGATTACACTGAATCCCGCCCCCCCAAGTATGAGTTTGTAGGATTTACTTATTCAGACGAGGTTGTGTGGCCTAGATGTCGAGAGGGTTATGTTTACGATAAAGAAAGAAATACTTGCGTATACAGCGAAAACCCAGAAATTACAGAATATGCTGTGGATGCTGTCATGACCGGGTTTGAATATAAATTAGAAAGACGAGTTGGCAGTAAGTATTCCAAATTTCACCCATGGTTTTGGGGCGCAGGATACCTTAATGATAATAGGGCAGGCGGTGCTGGAAGTGCAGGTGCAGGCTACGGAGACGTTACAGTGAGCGACCCTATCATCAATTCGACTTTTGAATCATTTGACTCAAACGAGTTTAAGAGTCAGGGGTCTAAATTTAGTCACGACGCACACCTTAACTCCTCTTCAAAGGACATAGTTGATTCAATAACATCTGCTGGAATAAATTGGTATAGAAACTCACCTATAAACTGGGCGTCAGTTAATTATTTCGGGCTTGTTGCGCCTGAGGAAGGGCGAACTCTCGGTGAGTACATGCAAAGCGAAAAGCACTTTAGAAAAAGAGGGTTGTGGATAAATGGAATTCTTGGAAATCCAGCATGCACTTACGACCCATCTTGGTACGGTCAAACTGGTGGTGCGACACTTAGGGGATTTTATTTTCAAGATTGGAGAACACTCCAAGATGACCCTGGGGAATATATGTTGAGTACAGGTATTTTTGGAGTCCAATATGAGATGAAGCATCCTAACGAGTGGGCTAACAACCCCAATCCGTCTCAGAACCCCAGTGGCCCAGGTTTTGACGGTTCCGAAGTACAAAAAATGCCACTTCAAAGGGATAATCGAAGATTCGACAATTTGGCGCTCGGCTTTGACGACCCATCCTGGGACGGCAGTCTTTTCGCAGGTGACGAGGATTGGGAAGAAGACACAAGAGGTGACACCTTTAGAGATGAGTTTCAAGATTTTCCCGGAAGCAGAACGCCATTTCCTGTGTTTGCAAGCGCGAGAAGGTTTGGAAATTTATATAGCTATTTTACTGTTCAATCAAAAAGCTCAGATGTTAATGTAAACATAGGAAAAAACATGTATCCGTTTAATATGGACTTTACAAAACCTTGGGCGGGACTTCCGGTTTACGATAAAATCAAAGAAAAATACAAAGACTACAATATGTTTATGCCTGAGATTTATTATGGCACTATGAGTAGGCCAGAAGCCTTTATTTTAGAAGACTCTACTTTTATGGATTCGGGAAATCTGGATTTGTTTAACGCATGTTATGCCAGGCAAGCTAGCAACATGTTTGACTATGGACTTAAAGGTGGCTTGTCAGACCACCAATACAACAATACATGTATGCATGGTGACCTTCAACTTGGAAGAGAGTTCATTATGGCGGATGAAATTATTAGGGGGACCTTTACTAGTTCTTGGCTACCAAGCAGTCGGTATGGACCTGTATCAATTAGTTTAGGGATAGATTGATTTTTTTATGATTTTAATTTATTATAAGTATAAGGAGGAATTGGAATGTCTAAAAAAGAAGAAAAAAATACGCCAGGAGCAATAAAGAGAGCTTCAAATTTTGCTAAGGCGGTAACAAAGCACGCAAAAGACAACTTTAAGGACGTCTCTCTTGAGCAATATACAGAGAGGCTTTCAATTTGTAATAAATGCGAACTTCAAGAAAAAGGAATTTGCAATCATGAAGATTGCGGCTGTATATTAGCAAGAAAAGCTTGGTGGCGAAGCGAGAATTGCCCGCTTGACAAATGGCCTAAACAGCAATAAATGGTGTATATGAATATAACAGGAGAAATCTAAAAATGGCTAAAATTGACTTTCTTATAAATCAAACTGGCTTTGATTATGACCTAAAATTGGGTGGCTCTGGACTTGCCTTTTTTGGAAGTTCGGGGTTTGGTTCAAGCGTTGAAGTTGGCAAGTATCAAGGGACAACTTTTGTCTCTGACGGCAACGGCTCCACAAAAGGCGCTCAAGCTCAGAACATAAAATTTCACAACGCTGGAAGCGGAATACTTGGTTCTGCAGCTAGTGGAATAGGTCTTCAGGCAATACCAAATTATCAATCCACTTTAAATATAAGATTTACCCATTCTTCTCAAGTTAAGGCTCAGAATTGTGAATTAAGAATATACGATAGAAGCAACATTAACAACTCGGCGTCTGGGGTAACAACCAAGGTTGCAGAAATTATTCATCCAAGAGTTACACAGTTTGCAACAGGCTCAGGAGACAACCAATGGATAACACCAAGAGGGTCTGGAGTCGTGGTAAACTTTGCTAACTCTCCAGGGGTAAGCGGTATTTTTGCTGGGGACGGCGTTTCAGTAATATCACAAAAACAGTCTACTAGACACGATTGGTATGCGGCACTATCGGCAAGCCCAGATTCAATTGGAAATAAAACTCAGTTCGGACTGTTCTTTGCTTTAGAATATATCTAATTTATTTCTGATAAGACCATCTGTGATAGTCAATAACAAAAGACATCAAAAGAGATTCTAGTATAACAGCTTCTGCTGTGGTTATGCTGTGAGAAACTTTTGTTACGTTTTTCTTCGCATCCTGAGAAGACAGATTTAAATAAAGCCTTCCTTCACTCCACTTCAACCTTAAGCTTGTATTTCCGTTTTTCTTTTGGTGGTAAAGCCCTGGCTCGACCTTTCTGCCAGACTTTGGCTCAGGACCAACAAATTGCTTTCTTCCCTTTAGTACCAATAAAATTTCACCTATATCGGGAAGACCCAGCTTCATTGTTACAGATTTATCTTTATTTTTATCTCCAGAAGACCAAGCAAATGATGCATTTTTATTTGAATCAAAACCAGTCTGTTGCGCTGTTTCTAGAAAAAGTATAAGGTCTGCATAATCAACACCGTCTACACTCTTCCATTTAGTTCTACACTGGAACTTAGAAGCCGCTCCGCTTCCCTTTGAGTTAGGCTTGTATATCCTATACTCTTTTGCTAAAATTCTCTTCTCTTGTGTCATTGTTTTTCACCTTCCAGTTTTCGTCGTATGTTTCTACGCCATCAGGTCTTTCGGCGTCTTTTCTTTGAA
>MDTB01013879.1_pt1 | contig 24091 bp, 21 predicted proteins | sample 811161 | NCBI WGS metagenome assembly MDTB01 (sample SAMN05326650, study PRJNA326480) | marine metagenome | isolation source: seawater | place: Mediterranean Sea | collected 2009
CTTCTGAAGTAAGTGCAAATATTGCTGAAGATATCAAAGTAGGAGCGAAAAAGGTGTCTGAAGATGTTAAGACCGGCGCAATGAAGGTCTCTGAAACGGTAGAACAGAAGAAAGAAGAGTTTCTTGAGAAGAGAGAAGAGTCAAAGAAAGCTAAGGCTGAAGCTGATGATGTTAGAGAAGAAGAACTTCGGTCAGTACTGAAGTCAACTGATCTTATTCCTATCTCTCCACTAAATGAAGAAATAAATGATGATAAATCAGTAGGAGAAATACAAAAATTAACTGTCAATCAATTAAAATCTAAACTTTCAGATTTAGGACTTAAGGTAAGTGGGAAAAAATCAGAATTAGTTGATAGATTAAATGAATCATTAAATTCAACAAAAGAACGAATTTCTGAAATACGTTCAACTTCAAATGAAAAAGAACAAGAAATTGTAATTGAAGAACTCGAATCTACAGATACTCTAAATCTTGAATTGAATGATAGAGAAATGATAATTCCTAACAGAAAATTGAGATATGCCATTAATTGGTTAAACCGTGCTTTCTTTGGATATTACATGGTGTTAACTTTGTCAGTTATGGGTTTTTTCACATCATTTTCAATATTAGAAGAATTTAGTGTCCTTGGAGATCGATTTATCCAAGATTACGGTGGAATGGAAGAAATTTGGGCCTCGACTCTTCAATACGGAACAGCATCTTGTCTATTTATTGCAGGTCTGCTGTACTTGTTTGGTAGAGTAAAGACTGCGTCTATATTTTCTATCTTAATCGCGCTTAACTCAATCATTTTCAGATTCATTTTTGCTTCAGAAGCAGATGTAATGAGCCAATTTGCTATTTTTGAAGCATTAATCGATTTCGTTTCACTTTCTCTTTTCTGTGTAACTTCCGCAGTTCCTTGGTTTTTCATATCCGATTTTGAAAATATTCGGGAACAAGACAATTCAAAACAAATTGAATACGAAGAATCAGAAGAATTAATTCAGAGTACTCATGATGAGATGTTGACTGATATGGATCAATTCGCTGTAACTCGTCCCACGCCGCCTAGAAGAAGAAGACCTATGGAATTGTTCTATGAAGGAATTTTCTTGTTAATTTCAATGATGCTTTGGCCTATTACGATTTCAACTCATTTTCTACTTGCTCTAGAAATTCCTACTCGATATGGAACCTGGGATATGGAAACAAATGCAGCAACATTGTTGGTGCCATTGTATTTGTTATCATTTTTGGCTACTTGGGTTGTAATTCGAAGTGATAGAGAAGCACGAGGGGGTGCTCTTTATGCAAAGGAGAAGGAAGCTTATCACGAGTTCATGAATCAATTTTTGGCACTCAAGAAGGCATATTACGAGCGCCAAGCAAAGCGTTTAGATGTTGAGGATTCTGAATAAATCATTCTCTTTGACGAATGGCTTCGATGGCTAATGTAGAGATTGCGACTTGTAAGTTGTAACTTGGGATGAATCCCTCCATAGGTAGTCGAATAATCTGATCAGCGGCATCCAGACATTCTTGAGATACTCCCTCTCTTTCTGCTCCTATAACAATCAATACATCCCCGGTAAGATTGGATTCCCAAGGTGGAATTGTTCCAACATCTTCAGCTACTATTACTCGAATATTGTTTTCTTTGGCTAGTTTCAGAGCATTTTCTGTTTCAGTGTAGTGGATAGGGATGAATCGTGTTGCTCTCATACTAGACCCCTTTACAGCACTTCTTTCAGAATGGCTCATTTTGTTACTAATGATCATGGCATCTGCTCCACTAACTTCAGCTGTTCTAATGCAAAAACCCATATTTGTTGCATATTGAACTCCATCCAATAACCAAATGACTCCTCCAGACTCAAATACCTCCTCTAGAGAAAGATTTGGTTTTCGTCCTACTAGAGCCAAAGCAAGAGGATGTTCTGGTTCTCCATCCTTAGCAGGAAGTGACATTCTCCAAACATCAGTTCTACTTCCTTCTTCGACTTTAATGTCTCTTTCATCACACAGATTCCGAATTTCTACTAGTCGAGGTTCCGGATTATCTCTCTCTAGAAGAACAAGAGTAGCCTCTCCTGAATGAATAGCTGCCATGACTGCATCTACTCCTCGTCTTTGTAACACAAAACTACCACTTGCTCTTTGTTCAAGAGTCTGCCGAATGGTCAATCAGTGAAAGGTTTCATCATGGTCTGTGTATTCGTAACATCATGAAGGGTCAGGCATCATGGATGTGGTTTATGTTCGGAGCAACTCAATTGCTGCTTGGTTCAAAGGTTTCACCAGAATTGGAAATTCTTGGTATGTTTCTAAATGCGAATGGTGGAGGTTTTCTCTTAGTTGCTCTATATTTCCTTTTGAAGCGGGATAAACTCGACGAACTCAATCCTACCACTCGCAAGTCAGAGCGAACAACATTGATTCGAGGTGAAGATGGTCAGGTTCATGAGGTTCCAATCGCAACAAAAGACTCTAAATTCACTTTGGTGTTGAACATTATTTGGTTCGTAATGATGATTGGCGGTTTGACTTTCCTTTAGTTGTGATTACTTTGGTCGGTGAAATTGTCGACAAAATGATGGACAATCCTGCTGATGATTTATTCGGTGGATATTATCCCTTTTTACGTCGACTAGTAATACCTTTTGTTTTACTAATGATTTTCTTTTTTGTATATGATTTATCAAATGGAAGTGCCTTACTATCTGCTATTTTCACTGGTTTTTCGATAGGACCATTATTGATATTAGAGCGTTTAATGATAATTTATTTGATAAAACAAAATCTAAATGAAAACAGGCAATAAATGTTCTTTTTAAGCGAAGCGGTCATATCCTTAATGGAGAGTCGTCAGTCATGGAAATACTCGCTTTCTTTGGACTTGACGTTCTGACAGGCATGGAATTACTATTCGCTGCAAGTGCTCTTTTGGGTGGATTACTATTCCTTGCATGGTTCCTCATAGCAATGATCGGAGGAGTTGCAGGAGATGTGGCAGGAGATATTTTTGGAGCAGATGTTGGTTTTGATGCGGATCTTTCGTTCAAGGCCTTGACTTTCCAAGGAATTAGTGCATTTACTATGATGTTTGGATTGATTGGATTGGCGATTATGCGAGCAGATTATGACGTTATGCTGGCAATATTAGGAGGGAGTGCCGCAGGGGGCCTCTCGATGTATGCAACTGCCAAGTTGTTCCAAGGATTCAAAGCCTTAGAAAGTGAAGGTACAATGAAGATTGATGAAGCAATTGGTGCTAGAGGAACTGTATATCTACGTATTCCAAGTTCTGGAACTGGCCAAGTTCAAGTGACTTTTCAAGGGGCTGAAAGAACACTTGATGCAATGTCTAATGGAGAAGTAGAAATTTCTACAGGGACATTCATTTCAGTTGTTGATCGAATGGGGTCTGTCCTAGTTGTTGAACCATTAACTGGCATGAAAGCAAGAAATAATGACGAGTCTGAATAGTTTTTTTCTCAATTTTATGTCGGGAAAGGGTTGATTATCATCCTCATTGTCGTCTAATCATGACACGCACGCTTGCCGTTAGAACATTAGCCGCAATATTAGCTCTAATCGCTATACCGTTAGCAACTGCACAAGAAACCACAACAGAAGGAGATTCTTCAGGTGCGGCTGCAATTCTCTTTATAGCGGTCTTTGCAATAGTACTCTTGTTCATAGTGACTATACTATTTCTAGCATCTCGATATCGCAGATGTCCTCCTGATAAGGTGTTAGTAGTTTATGGTAGAACAGGTGCTGAACGTTCATCTAAGCCGGTTCACGGTGGCGGTGTATTGGTATGGCCATTGATTCAAGATTACGACTACTTAGATTTGAAGCCAATTACAATTAATATTGATTTGAAAAATGCACTTTCCCAGCAGAACATTAGAATCAACGTTCCTAGTACATTCACCATTGCAGTAAGTACTGAAGAAGCAATAATGTCTAATGCTGCAGAACGTCTTCTAGGCCTTACAATCCCAGCAATTTCTGAAATGGCTTCGGATATTATTCTAGGTCAACTCCGTCTTACTGTAGCGATTCTAAACATTGAGCAAATCAACAAAGATCGTGACTCTTTCATGGACTTGATTCGAACAAATGTTGAGCAGGAACTTCGTAAGGTTGGATTGAGTTTACTTAACGTAAATATTGTAGATATTACTGACGAATCCGATTATATTGAGAGCATCGGTAAGAAAGCGGCAGCAACTGCTGTCGAGAAGGCTCGTGCCGATGTTGCAGAGCAAGAGAAGTTCGGTGCAATTGGTAAGGCTGAAGCAGACCGTGAGAAGGATATCCAGGTTGCTGCTAACCGTGAGAATGCTGCCATGGGTGTTAAGACTGCAGAGCAACAAAGACGTGTAGACGTTGCTGAGAAAGAAGCAGTTGCAATTAGTGGAGAAAATATTGCTAAAGCAGACATCGCTCGTTCAGATGCAGATCTTGCAGAACAAGAAGCAGATGCAAATCGTCGAGCTATGGTAGCTAGAAATCTTGCAGAAGCAGAGATTCAGAAGGCTAAATTCATAGAAGAAGAAGAGAGACTCAAGGCTGAAGAAATTGTTCGTGAACAAATCACAAAACAACAGATTGAGATTGCTGCAGAAGCAGAAGCAGAACGTCAACGCCGAATCGCTCAGGGTGAAGCAGATGCAATACTTGCTCGATATAAAGCAGAAGCGGAAGGTGTTCAGGCTGTTCTAGATGCTAAGGCTGCAGGGTATGAGAGACTCATTGCTTCTGCCGGTGGACGTACAGGTGACGCTGCCACTCTGTTGATGGTTGAGAAGATTGAATCTATGGTCGCAGCTCAGGTTGAAGCTATTAGAAATATGAAGATCGACAAGGTCACAGTTTGGGATGGTGGCGGAAATGGTGACGGAAGTGCAACATCCAATTTCGTTAGCAGTTTAGTCAAATCATTGCCACCGATTCATGATGTGGCCAAGATGGCAGGCGTAGATCTTCCTGCATATTTGGGAACTGTAGAAGTTGAAGATGCAGAATGAGTAATTTCTCTTGATACTGTTAATGTTTAACGACAGTCATACTCATGAATCTCCTTACTGTCCGTAGGGTATGATGGATGACGTTGTGATTGTTGGTGGAGCTCGAACCCCTTTCTGTGAATGGCAAGGTGGTAAGCGAGGAGATGGACAACCGGGAGGTCTTCTAAAGGATGTTTCAGCGGAAGATCTTGGTGCAATTGCAATCAAGGGTGCCTTGGATAAAACGTCAACCTCCCCAGACTCAGTTGACCATGTTGTAATGGGGTATGCATTGCAAACATCAGGTCAAGCAATTTTTGGAAGTCGCCATGCTGGTCTTAAGGCCGGAATTCCCCAAAAGGTACCTATGCTTACTCTTTCCAGAATTTGCGGTAGTGGAGCACAATCGGTAATTACTGGAGCACAGATGATAATGCTTGGAGAGGCTCAAACTGTTGTTGCAGGTGGCATGGAGAACTTATCTCAGGCACCTCATGTATTGAGGGGGATGCGTGACACATTCAGATTAGGAAGGCCACCTAAGGAAGGTCATGAGTTATCGAAAGATATGGAAGATTATCTTTTCACTAATTTATTGGATATGCAGTGTGGTTCATTCATGGCACAAACTTCGGATGAGTTATGTTCTCGAAAGGGAGTAAAAAGAGAAGATGCAGATGCATTTGCAGTAATAAGCCATACTCGAACCGCATCCAGTATCGATTCAGGTTTATTCGATGAAGAAATAGTTTCAGTAGAAACTCCAGATGGTATTGTAGGACCTAAAGACGAAGATCATGTAGTTAGAGGTACAAATGAAGAATCACTTTCAGGATTGAGGGCTGCTTTTGGACCCGATTCATTAGTCACTGCTGGAAATGCATCAGGTGTAGTTGATGGTGCTGCCGCCTTGGTCATAAAATCTGCAACTCAAGCCGAAAACGATGGAGATACTCCATTAGCCAAGATTATCTCATGGGGTATTGTAGGAATTGAACCTGCTATTATGGCATATGGTCCAGTTCCATCAAGTCTCAAGGCCTTGAAAAAAGCCAATCTATCTGTTGACGATATTGATAGGTGGGAAATCAATGAAGCATTTTCTGGTCAAGCAGTTGCTTGTATCCAAGAACTTGGTTTAGATATTGAGAAAGTCAATGTCAATGGGGGAGCAGTTGGACTTGGTCACCCATTAGCTGCAACTGGCACTCGTCTGATACTTACCTTAGCTCTAGAACTAAAGAGATCTGGTGGTAAATATGGAGTAGCTACTGCTTGTATCGGCGGTGGTCAAGGAATTGCTTTGCTAATTGAGTCCATGTAGGTGGTCATTTTTTGGAATTTCTATTGGTATTACTTCTGGTATTTATTACAGGATTCTTGTTTGCACCTCTAGGATTAGGAGGGGGTATGCTTTTTGTTCCTATTTTGCATTATATCGCAGGATGGCCATTGAATACATCTACTCTAGTTGTATCATTACTTCTCACCTGTTGTGTTTCATATGGCTCTGGATTTATCCATCATCGAGAAGGATTAATGCAAGTTAATCACGTTCGTAAAGGCGCTCCATCTGCTTTACTAGGTGCAATAATTGGAGCTTTGATTGTGTATATTTTGAGAGATGGATTAGATCCCGTTTTCAAAACATTAGCTATGGTGATTGTATTCTGGGCGATAATTAAAACCTGGAAAAAAATCGATTTTACTTCTCAAAAATCTGAAATTAGAGAAATCATTGACAACAGTAATTCTCTTTCGGAAATTAAAGACTTAGAGTTTAGAGTAGGTACTGGATTTGGAGGAATGGCTAGTTCTGTCCTCGCTATTGGTGCTGGAGCGATATATGTCCCTGTTTTGAACCAATTTGGTGGTTTAGAATCACGACAAGCGATTGGAACTAGTTATGGTTTAATGATGATGGTTGTACCTGTAGGCGTAACAGTTCATGTATTACTATATTCGGGAGATTGGCCATCTTTCTGGAATATTTTTTTCCTCCCTTTTGCTGTACTCTCTGGTTCTATTTTAGGCGCAAAAGTAGGATTGCTAATCTCAGAACAAATTATTCTCAGAGGTTTTATTTCCATTCTTGGAATAATTTTCATCCGGTATTTTTTTGATATTCTTACACAAATATTTTGATCATTAGAAGAGAGATCCTAGAATCAATGGTCCTGCTATCCATGCTCCAATTGAAGAACCAATATTTCCCATTACTGTAACCATTAGCACTTTACCAGTTCTATTAGTAAAAAGAAGACGTAATTTATCCATCATAAGGAATTCTTGAAGATCCTTTGTTCTCGGTGCACTAAATTTTAGTTGTGCTGCACCAGCAAACCATCCTGCTGCTAATGTTGGATTCAATGATGTAATTGGAGATGCAATTGCAGCACTCAAAATTGACAGTGGATGTCCTCCGACTATGAGGACAAAAAATGCGGCAAAAGCAGCATTGATAGATAACCAAGTAAGAGTACTCTCCTTCAGTGCTTCTACGTCTCCTTGGCTTGCAAGATATGCCAAGACTCCGATCATTACAGCAGGTAAAGAAAAAGGTAGTAATTTCTTTACTACACCTTTCTTTGGAATTGATAACAATTGTTCTACTCTTTCTTCTGAAGGTGGTTCATTCAGTAATTTTTCTTCTACACCTTTCAAATGTCCTGCTCCCATAACTGCCAGTACCTTACCCTTTGATGCCTCATTTCTGATTCTTGATGCTAGATATTCGTCTCTTTCATCTATGAGGACCTCTCCTGCTGCAGGTACCATTTTCCTTAGTTCATCCATCATTTCACTAATCAAATCAGAATCCTCTGCAATTGCATCAACATCAATTTCTTCATCTTCTTCGGGAGCTAAAAGTGCGTTTAATACCTTGATTTTTTGGAAGAATCCCATCTTTGACCAAACTCTTCGAAGAGTAATCTTAACATCTCTATCAATGAGCGCTAAAGAAAGATTATTCTCTTCTGCTTCTTCTACAGCAGTTAACAGGTCTACTCCTGGTTTTTCTCCTGTTTCTAAACCCATTTTTCTTTGTTGAGTCGCCAATAAAGATTGGAATAGTAATAGGGGTGCTTTTCCTGCTTTAATTGCTGAACCTAATGTTTCTTCATCGAAGGCTTGGGGGTTTTGTAAAGCCTGAAGTCGATCACTATCTAATTCTACGGCAACTATATCTGGTTCAAAATTCGCTATCTGTTCTTTTACTAAATCTGCAGATGAACGACTGATGTGTGCAGTTCCAACTAAACGAATATTATCGTCTACATTGACAACAGCTGATGATTCGTTTTCCATTAATTCAACTCCAATTTAGATATTGTATGCCCTATATCTGCGTGTTCTGCTACATCGTGGACCCGTAGAATATCTATGCCCTTCGATTGAGCATAGGCTGCAACTCCTAAGGTTCCTGCAAGTCGTTCATTAGTATCTTCACGGCCTAATAACTCCCTAAACATCGATTTTCTACTCACTCCCCATAAAATAGAGAATCCTTCGTCACCTCTCAAAGATTCTGATTTTCTTAGTAAAGAGATGTTATGTTCTAATGTTTTTCCAAAACCAATTCCAGGATCCAAACAAATACGATTAACGGCGTGTCCTTGTTCTACCAGTTCTCTTGCTTTTCTCAATAGATTAGAACTGACCTCTTGAACAACATCAGTATAATGGGGTGAATTCTGCATATTACCTGGCTCTCCTTGCATGTGCATAATACACACTTGTACTTCTGTAGATAGGACTAATTCACACATTTCAGGATCTCTTAATCCTGATACATCATTAATCATATTAGCACCAGCAATAATCGCTTCTTTTGCAACTTGATGTCTCCTAGTATCAATTGAAATCGCCTGATTAGGGAATCTTTTGCGAATTTCTAGGATTAACGGGGCAGTTCTTCTTATTTCTTCATCTATACTAACTTCTGTAGCCCCTGGGCGAGTAGATTCTCCTCCGATATCTATCCAATCAGCTCCTTCGCTGATCATTTTTTCTACAATTTCCAGAGAGTGTTCGAGTTGTGCAGATCTTGACCCTTCATAGAAAGAATCTGGAGTGCAGTTAATCACTCCCATAATTCGCGGTCTTCCGTCGCCGTGGCGACTCAAGAGGTTCGTCGAGTCGTGCATCCGGAGCGGCTAGGTGAGGTATGCTTTATGAGGTGCTGCGCTTGAGTGGGTAGGCATGGGCCCCGAAGATTCACTTGCTTCCGAATCTTCTGATGATGCTCCATCTAGGCTATCTCTCAGCAATGATGCTATGATTCCTGATCGAGAACAAATTGAACTTGCAGATGCAGTTCTTGCCAGATTAAATCCAACTGATGCTCATGAACTTCGACAAATGACAACTAGATTTGGATTAGTTTCTGGTATGTTGATGATGATAGTTGTTTTATTCTGGTGGCTTGCAATTCATGTTGCGGGCAATGAATGGGGGGGGAACTATGGGCCTAGTTCAATATTCTTTGATCTATCATTCGCAGAGGTATCATGGGTCGTCCCCATCCTTGTCTTTTTTGCAACATTATTAGTTTCTCTATCTCGTGAAAGAGGAGGCGCTCTTACTGCAACCTTGGGAGGAGGTTTCTTTGTTCTAGTCGTGTATCTTGCTATTGAACCAGTAGGTCATGCAATGTTTTCTTCAGATGCTAGTACGGACTTGATGACCTCTATTCTCCAAACTCTTCGGTTAACTGCATTGGGAATTTTAGTTCATTTCAGTGCTCGTTATTTCCTAGATGCAATGCTTGTTGCTTGGGTTAGAGGGGTAATCTCCAACTTTGATGTGGCTTTGGCTCCTATGAAAGACGAATGAGATTAGGAATCACTCATATCCTCCCCCCCTCGTTCGATTAACATGAGTAGTGATCCTCCCGTTCATGTCCTTCGGCTCGGACATCGACGTGAAAGAGATAAACGAATCACTTCACATCTAGGTCTTACAGCACGTGCTTTTGGTGCAGATAAATTCGTGCTTAGTGGTGAAGAAGATCCAAATGTACTCGAAACCTTAGAATCAGTTTCTGAAAGATTCGGAGGAAATTTCGAAGCAGACTATGAGAAGAAGCCAATGGGTTGGTTACGAAATTTTGTTCAAAATGATGCTGGAGATGGTTCTCCTGGGATTGCAATTCATCTCACAATGTATGGTTTACCATGGAATGAAACCATTCCTGAAATTCCTACCAACCGGCCTATTGCAATAGTTGTAGGGGGAGCCAAAGTTCCAGGTGAAGTATTTGGAATATGTCAATACAATATTTCCATTGGTAATCAACCACATTCAGAAGTTGCAGCTTTAGCAGTATTCCTTCAAACTTGGAAACCGAATGGAACCAATGCATCGAATTTTACAGGTGGGTTAACAGTTGTCCCCATGGAATCAGGTAAGCAAATATTGTCTTCTGAAGAAATTTTAGAATAATTGTTTATTTTTCTTCTTGAATGTAATTTTACCCTCTTCTCACCGCCAATGATTAAGGAGCGTTCTTAGCGAACCAAGACGATGTCGGAGAACCCAAAGGGTACAGGTTTCACCCCCGGCGCAGGTATTCCAGGTGTTTCTACTCCATTTTCTGAGGAGGATGCAGCCGATCGATTAGTCGACGGGCGAAATATAGAATTCCATGAAGCATACGGGAAGGGAGTTCTACTTTTAGCAGATGGTGGCCGATATGAGGGTACACTATTCGGAGCATCAGTTGTTGCTGAGGGGGAATTAGTATTTACAACTGGAATGACTGGATTTCAAGAGTCTTTAACTGATCCTTCTTTTGCTGGCCAAGTTCTAACGTTTACTTGGCCATTATTGGGTAATTACGGTGTAATTCCCGGAATTTCTGAATCAAGTAAGGTTTGGCCTCGTGGTGTTGTCTGTAAGCAAGCAATTGACATTCCAGATCATAGAGATGCCGTAGGCTCTCTTCATGATTTACTTCATTCTCATGGCATCCCTGGAATTCAAGGGGTAGATACCAGATCTATTACGAGAAGAGTTAGAGAATATGGAACACTTCTGTGTGTTTTCGGTCCAATAGATCAAGAAGAAGCCCTTTCTGCAAGATTGGCTAAAGCTACTAGTCCCGATCTCGAGGATTTGGTTGAACTTGTATCAAGAGATGATGATGTTATTTTGAATCCGGGTGCAAGAGATATGAATGGAGATTCACTTCCTCGATTGATTGCCATTGACTGTGGGGTTAAATTCAATATTTTGAGAGAATTATGTCGTCGTTTTGAGGTAGTCTGGGTCCCTGCGAAATCTGACTTTGATACATTGGTATCAAAGTGGCAACCTGATGCCTTTTTCTGTTCAAATGGACCGGGTGATCCTGCGCATCCAGGAGCTGCAACATCTGCTCGAAGAGTACTTGCTCGAGCGATATCCTCTGGTTTTCCTACTATGGGTATTTGTCTTGGTCATCAGTTGCTTGGGCTAGCTTCAGGATTGCGTACCTACAAATTGCTTTATGGGCACAGAGGTGCGAATCAGCCTGTTGTTGATTTAATGGATAATACCGTCAGCATTACTTCTCAAAATCATGGTTTTGCAATTGCAGACCCAAAGAAGGGAATGTTAGCGGCTCATCCTTCTGGCGCATCTTCTGATGTTGAGCCTAATGCAATTGATTCAGACGTAACAGTTCGTTATGTAAATGCAAATGATAGAACTGTTGAAGGTTTAGATGTAGTAGGTCGTCCTGCATTTTCGATTCAATATCATCCTGAAGCATGCCCTGGACCCCATGATGCGAACCCATTGTTTGATCGTTTTTCAGCTATTGTTGCTGAGCATTTGGGTACATCAGTCCCCCTTCCATTAGAACCAGTTGCAACTCCTAGTCTTATTGGAGGTGAGAATTGATGCCTAAGAGGACAGATATTCATCGGATTCTTCTATTAGGCAGTGGCCCTATTCGAATTGGCCAAGCAGCAGAGTTTGATTTTTCAGGTTCTCAAGCTTGTCGTGCTCTTCGTGCAGAAGGGTATGAAGTAATTCTAGTCAATAGTAATCCCGCAACCATACAGAATGACCCTTCAATGGCTGATAGAATTTACATTGAACCTCTTCTTCCCAATGTAGTGAAACGTATCTTAGAAATTGAGAGGCCTGATGCTCTTCTTGCAGGAATGGGTGGACAGACAGCATTGAATATTGCTAGTTCTTTGGCTCATGATGGTACTTTAGATGCATTAAATGTTGAACTAATTGGTTGTGATCTTCAGGCAATAGATGATGCAGAAGACAGAGATAGATTCAAGAAAGTGTGTGAAGAAATTGATCTACCTGTTCCAAAAGCGATTGCCTGCGATTCTATTGATGAAGTATTAGAGGCGGCTGAAGAGTTAGGTGGCTTTCCTTTATTGATTCGTCCTGCATTTACGTTAGGTGGTTTAGGCGGTGGAACTGCTTGGGATAAAGGACAATTAGTTGAAATTGCTAGCCAAGGTATTCTACATAGTAGGATAGACCAAGTATTGATTGAAGAGAGCATTTTAGGTTGGCAGGAGCACGAGTACGAAGTAATGCGAGACGCATCTGATAACTGCATTATCGTTTGTACTATGGAAAACATAGATCCAATGGGAGTTCATACTGGTGAATCTACTGTTGTCGCACCACAGCAGACATTATCTGATCGAGATCATCAGATGTTACGTGATGCTGCTCTTAGACTAATTCGTCGTTTAGATATCAAGGGAGGATGCAATGTACAATTTGCATTTAATCAGAAAACAGGAGAATACAGGACCATTGAAGTTAATCCTAGAGTAAGTAGATCTTCTGCACTTGCATCTAAGGCTACTGGTTATCCAATCGCCAGAATGGCTGCATTAATTGCAGTTGGATATACCTTAGATGAATTACCAAATCCAATAACTGGAAAAGGAACAACAGCAGCATTTGAGCCTACTTTGGATTATTGCGTAGTAAAGATACCAAGATGGCCATTCGATAAGTTTCGTACAGCTAATCGAACACTTGGTACATCCATGAAGAGTACGGGTGAGGTAATGGCTATTGGTCGTACATTCGAGGAAGCGTTTCTGAAAGCGATAGCTTCTTTGGAAGTGGGAAGTCCTCACCCCCGCCCCCTTACATTGGCTGATGAATCAGAGGGAGAAGGACAGATTGAGAGAGCTGCAGAACCTCTTTCCGATTCTAAATTAGAAGAGTGGCTTAGAATCCCAACAGATAGGAGGATGTTAGCATTAATCGAAGCATTCAGAAGAAATTGGGATATTGAACGGGTTCACGAAGTTACAGGAGGTATTACTCGTTGGTTCCTTCATCGTTTCCAATCTTTGGCTTTGAATGAGATGGAAATAATGTCTCATGGCGGTTCTCCTTCAGATGTTTCGGAAGAGGACCTTCGAAGATGGAAAGGTGCAGGAATGAGTGATTCACATATTTCTGATGCATTGGCAGGTTTCCCCCCTTTAGGTGTAAAAAGTTTAGATCACGCACATGGTCCGTTAGCAATTATGGAGCGACGTCATTCATTTGGAATCCATCCTGTTTATCGGATGGTTGATTCTTGTGCTGCTGAGTTTGCAGCAATTACTCCATATTATTATTCAACTTACGAAGGAGGTTCTGTACCTTCAGGAATTGATTCTGTCCCACAAGAAAGAAGACAAAATGAGGATGGTAAAGTAGCAAGTCGACATGTAGTAATCGGTTCTGGGCCTATTAGAATAGGGCAGGGAATTGAGTTTGATTATGGCTGTGTCCATGCAGTTCAGGCAATTCGAGATGAAGGTCATGAGGCAATATTGATCAATAATAATCCTGAGACAGTTTCTACTGATTTTGATACGAGTGATCGTCTTTACTTTGATCCTCTTAACCTAGAATGTGTAATTGAAGTTCTCTTAAGAGAAAATGCAGACGGTCTTCTATTACAATTCGGAGGTCAAACTGCGATAAATCTTGCATTACCTATGCAAGAAAGAGTGGGGCATCTCCGTTCAATGGGAATTGAAACAGAATTAATTGGTACAAGTCCTGATGCAGTTGACGAAGCAAGTGATCGTGAGCGTTTCGAATCTTTTGCTAAGAAACAAGGTCTCAGAATGCCAAATGGTCAAACCGGTGCAACTCCAGCAGACGTTCGCTCTGCTGTTGCCGAAATTGGATTTCCTGTACTTATTCGACCATCTTATGTCTTAGGAGGTAGAGGGATGGAAATCCTAACTGATGATGACCAACTAGATGCTTACATGTCTGAAGCTTATATCGCACCTGATAAGCCGTTATTGGTGGATCAGTATCTTGGAGGAGCTATGGAATTAGATGTAGACTCAGTTTGTGATGGGGAGGAAGTTCTTATCGGTGCAATAATGGAACATCTTGAAGAAGCTGGAATTCATTCTGGTGATTCAACTTGTTTTATTCCTCCTCAGAATGTTTCTCAAGAAATCATTCAACAAGTAGAGGATTGGACCGAACGTATAGGAGTAGGATTAGGAATTAGAGGATGTTTCAATATTCAGTATGCGATTAAAGACGAGATTCTATATGTTCTTGAGGTAAATCCTAGAGGAAGCCGCACATTCCCATTTGTAGCGAAATCAACTGGTATTCCATTAGCTCGGATTGCTGCAAGATTAGCCCTTGGTGCTAAACTTTCTCAGGTTGAATATCCACGTTTAGAAACAAATCTCGTTTGTGTCAAAGCTCCTGTATTCCCCTTTTTGAAATTACGTGGTCTAGACCCCGCTCCAGGTCCTGAAATGAAATCAACTGGGGAAGTCATGGGTTCTCATGAGGATCCCGCTGCTGCCTATCTCAAGGCAAGGTTAGCTACTGAATTGCCTGTCCCTACCTCTGGTGGCGTCTATATCACAGTCAGAGATTCTGATAAAAATGAAGTCATTCAACATGCATCTAGACTTCAAGACTTAGGCTTCCAACTTCATGCTACACCAGGTACTGCTCAGATTCTCAGAGATTTAGGTGGTTTGGAAGTTGAGACTGCTTACAGAATTGCTGAGGGAAGAAGCCCGGATGCTCTTGATTTGATGCGTCAAGGAGATATTCAACTAATTTTGAATACACCTTCTAGATCGGGAGGTGCAGTTCTTGATGGAAATATGATGCGTAGGTTGGCAGTTGAATTGAATATCCCATTTGTCACTACTCTAAACGGGGCTCGAATGGAAGTGGAAGCAATTGCTGTGGCTAGGGAAGGTCTTCCTGAGCCAAGACGCTTAATCGGTACGTGAATTCACTCTTCTTCATTTTCAAGATTAGAATTGTACCATGATTCGATGTAATCGGTTCTATCTTGATCTAACTCTAATGTCTTAGCTTGTAGCTTGAGGAACTTACGTTCTTCTTCGGTGATAATCCTATCTTCCATAGCTATTTCATAAGCTTCGATATAAGATAATTCTGCTTTAGTGAATGCCTCAGGCATTAAGACTGATGAAAAATTCTGAATCGCACCAAAGATTGGTTTACGAAGAACTACCAATGGTATACCAACAACAAACCCCGCCATCAATCCTCCACCTGGAATGAAACCCTCAATGATTTCTGAAGTCATAACCAAAATTATTCCTCCTAAAGTAGCAAAAATAGCAGCGCTAAAAGTCCTTCTAAGTTGTTCGTCAATTCCTAGAATTTCATTCTTTAGGATTGCATAAGTGAACATGAATCCTTCAAGCATACCTGTCAGTAGAATACTAAACAAGAAACCGTAGAATAGTAATAGATAGGTGAATACAACAGTTTCTCCTTCTGTAGTTAATATTGTTGTCACATCAGCGAGATTGAAATCACCAAATCGAATAACCATAAAGACGATACAAAACACCATAGTTCCCTTGATGATTGCTTTACCTGCAAAACCTAGGAACAACGAACGTGCTTCAATAGCATCATTCTCGCGCGTTGGATCCTCTCTCAATCGTTTCCATCCCGCTCTCATGAATAGCATCGCTATAGTCGCGGAAAAGACAGGTGTAATCAATAGTAACTTTCCGATATCTGAAGTCCCTGGAATAAAAAATGAGTTTGGGACATATGTAGTATCATCAATATCGCCACACGAGCCAGGAATAGGAGGCGAATTTGCGTATGATATTACAGTCGCAGGTCCACCTTCTGAACCTACTTCACATTCCACATAATATGCTCCTCCTACTGTACCTACGATACCATTGGTAGATACGAGAGCAGTGATAATGATACCAGCAATCATGGGAAGAAACCACCAAAGATTGTTCTTTATTCGAGGAAGGGACATAAATTCTAATTTTTTAGGTGGGTAAAAAGAAACAGTAGACATATACATCATGATACACATAATTGAACAAAAATACCATCCAACCCTATAGTAAGAAATCCATCCAAGAAATTCTTCTGAGCCTTGAAATGGATATGCATTGTACCAGTTTGCAATTACTCTGTAAGCTTCCGCCAATAAAAGCACGAACATGAAACGATTTTCAGGATTCTTCGGTCTTGCTCTGATTATAAGAAACGCAAGAAATATCAAAACAACACACGTGATGATAGAAAGAAATCCATAGATGTAATTTACACCGAGAACATTGCCGGAGGAAAAGTCGATATTTCCAATTTGTCTGATGTAGTAAGGAACAATCTCGCCTACGTGAGTCATGTTGATGGGAGAGTACTATGTTGAATAGTTATTCCGCGAACTAACGACTGTCATATGCATCGAGAATATATGAGAGAAAGTGAATTTACTCTTCTTCATTTTCAAGGTTAGAATTATACCATGATTCAATATAATCAATTCTATCTTCATCTAACTCCAATGTCTTAGCTTGCAGCTTGAGGAACTTACGTTCTTCCTCAGTGATAATCCTGTCTTCCATAGCTATCTCATATGCCTCAATGTAAGATAATTCTGCTTTAGTGAATGCTTCAGGCATCAGGATTGTTGAGAAATTATTTATTGCTGTAAAAATTGGTTTTCTTAAAACAATTAGTGGAACACCTACCATTACTCCTCCAATTAATCCCCCTCCTCCAAGAAGATCTTCCATCATTTCCGAAGCTAAAAGTAGAGAAAACCCTCCCACGGTGGCAAATATTGCAGTACTGAAAGTTTTTCGCAATGTTTCATCAATTCCCAAAATTTCATTCTTCAATATACCATATGTAAACATGAAACCTTCCAACATACCTGTGAAAAGAATACTAAATAGAAATCCATAAAGAATAAAAAGATAAAGAGTGAGAGCTTGTTCACCATATTCTTCAGATACAGTTGCAACATCGGCTAGATTCCAATCTCCGAAAATGATTACCATAGAAATTATTCCAAACACCATTGCTCCTTTGATAATGGCTTTTCCTGCAAACCCAATGAAAAGAGATCTTGCCTCAATTGATTGATTCTCTGTATTAGCATTTTGGGCCAATGATTTCCATGATATACGCATGAAAATCATAGCTATAATGGCTGAAAATACTGGTAAAATCAATAGAAGTTGTCCAACTGTAGAATTTCCTGGAACCATGTATACATAAGGAGCGTTCTCTCCACAAACACCTACTAAGTCTGGAGCACCTTTCGAACTAATAATTTCTGCAGGTTGTAGTGCTGATCCGTCTGCACAGTATACGTGGTATGCACCTCCAATGATATCGACTGCTCCGCCCGGAGATAGAAAAATCAATGATGTAATAATTAGTATAGCTATTGAAGGAATGGCCCACCAAAGATTATTTTTTATTTTTGGATTTGTCATGAATTCTAATCTTCTTATTGGATAGAAAGAGACCGTTGAAACGTACATCATAATACATGTCAATCCGCAAATGTACCAACCAACACGGAAACTCTGCATAATTTCTAGAAGTTCAGGACTTCCGTGGAAAGGGAAGATATTGTACCATGTAACCATTACTCGGTATGCTTCAGCTACTAGAAGTACAAACATGAATCGATTGTCTGGACTTTTCGGTCTTGCACGAATGGTCAACGATGCTAGAGCTAACAGAACTAGACAAGTCACTAGAGAAAGTATTGCATGAATTAGACTAAGTCCAACAGTTTGCCCTGTTTGAAAGTCTATATTCCCAATATGTCTGATGTAGTAAGGAATTATCTCGCCGACATGAGTCATGTTGTTGGGAGGGCACTATGTTGAATAGTTATTCCGCGACTAACAACTATCATATGCTTCGATAATATACTGAGTAAGTGGACTCGTCCAAGCAAGTTCTGATAGTCCCTCTACTCCTTGATCTCCGTAAATCCTAACAACGTCTTGAACTCTGACATTTCCATCTGAAGATCTAGCAAGAATTGTACGAGGTTTGAGTTCTTTTCCAGTACCATGTGGGTCATAGATTGTTTGTAGAGCATTGTCTAGGAACCATTGAGGTTTATCTGCTTCTTCTCCTTCAAAAGAAATCTTCTTTCGACCCCCGCCAAACATCATTTGAGCAGCAGATTTCTTCTCTTGCTTAGGTTCAGGTTTTTCTTCCTTAACTTCTTCTTTAGGTTCAGGTTTTTCTTCCTTAACTTCTTCTTTAGGTTCAGGTTTTTCTTCCTTAACTTCTTCTTTAGGTTCAGGTTTTTCTTCCTTCTTTTTTACAACTGGCTTCGGGGCAGGGGTTGATTTGGGGCGAAATGTAGTTCCCATTGGGCGACCGACGGTTCCTGCTCTACTGGAAATCGTTCTAGATGCTACTAATTCTGCACGAATCTCTTCTTCAATTTGATCTCTTAGAGCTGCTTCCAGTTCTGCAGAAATTTCTGCTCTTATTTCATTATCAAATTCAGCAGCCATCGCTTCTTTTACTGATTCAGGATCAGCAGCATCTAATGCTGCTTGCAATTCTTGTACTTGCGATTCAAGGGCATCTATTGATGCAAGATAGTGACCAGCAGTTTGGATAATGGCAGTTTCCATACCTGCTTGAGTTTGAAGTTGAACAACTTCTCCCGAGTGATCTCGCCATTTTCTCCATTGAAGCATAGTATGTGAATGAATATCAGACCCACATTTTGGACAAAATGATTTCTTAGGGGGCTTTAGTACTGGAATTGCCTTCAAATCTTCACTGCTTAAAGCTTCAATTCCTCCTGCTGCGATATCATGGATATGGTGACTGGCTTCCATTCCTAATTCCATAGCTTGCAGAAATGCAGCACTATTTAGATCGACTTTCCCTCCGCTAACAAGTGACCAAGCAGTGGTGTCATGAGAGATAGCTGCCGCAGCCGCTGCCGCAGCTGGATTACGAGTAATCCCTCCACTAAGAGCTGAATTTACGGCAGTTGATACTGCCTCATTAGGACTTGTTTCTCTGGGGGCTTGTGCTGATTCTGCTGCTAATGCTATTGCTGCATCTTCTTCACTAGCGGCTGCAAGTCCTAGTTCAATTGGGTTTGCCCCATCTTCAATTTTGGCAATAAGGTCAAATTTCTCAGCCATCGCTAAATCAGTTCTTGATCTAATGAGTTCTTTTAGTTGTCTAACATCATGTCCTGTAGAAGTAACTGGGCCGATGACTAGCAGGTCATGCCCACACTGTAAACAGAACTTAGCAGTGGCTTCGACCGGTGCCTCACATGTGGGGCAGTGTACGGGCATGGAGCGAGTATACACCCTCTACATATGAAGGATGCCGATAGGTATGGGTTCAACAGGCTAATCAAGAGAGTTAATCGCTCTATCCAAAGCATCAATTGCAGTTTCTCTAGGAATTTCCGCTAATACTGCTGCTAATCGAGGACCATGGGGGCGACCGAGATGAATTTGGTACAAAATCACAAATGCACTTCTGATTTGCATTCCATGTTCTCTCGCCAAATTACATATCTTATCATTTATCTCTGAATTTATCCACTCACAGTTCTGATAGCCATCCCGAAGTTGAGTTAGATATTCCAAATCTTCTGTATTGAATGATTCTTTTGCCTCTTGAGTAAGCTCATTTTGAATTTCAATCTTATATTCTTCAGGAAAGTGTTCAGATGAAATCCAATTCCTCATTCTTCGTAATTTATCTTTCAATGATTTACTTGGTTCGCTTTCCAATAGTCCAGAATTTTTCAGTGATACCCATACATCTTCATCTTGAGATCTTATCTGTGCTAACATTGAAAGATGACGAAATGATATATTAGATTCAAGTTGATCTAATTTCTCGATTTCGGAGTTTATTTGACTAAGTGAAATCTTTGCTTTGTCCACATTCCAAGCTGTTCTTATTCTATCAGTAGAATTTTCATCAGGAGGTTGGTCTTCTTTCCAAGTTGCAAGTAATCGTTCGTATTGATCAGCCATTTCCAACAAACCACCCCCTGTATCAAACTCAATATGTCGATTGGGTTTGTTTCTTGCAATTAGATATCGTAATATTTCAGGAGGAACAATTTTCAGCGCTTCTAGAGGGCCTACTGTAATATTTGCACTACTTGACATTGGCCCCATCCCTCTGAGTTGTATCCATTCGTATGGTACAGGATGAGGGGCTTTGGAACCTAGAATTTCAACCAATAGTCTACCAGTGGAATAACTTCCTCCTGATGCTGCATGGTCTTTTCCAAAAGGCTCGCAAGACACTCCATGGAAATTCCATTTCGCAGGCCAATCGAGTCTCCAGGGTAATTTTCCTTGATCCGTTCCAATATTTGATTTTCCATTTTTTCCATTGGAATCAATCCAGGTTACGAATGGGTCTTCCCATCCAGTTATTGTAATCCCATCGAAGCTTCCATCATGGCCAATAGGGGAATATGGCCACCATTCATCACCTAATGGTCTACCTGATACTTCTGTCAAAATTCTAGCCACTTCTTCTCGGTTTTCTAGAAAGAGACGAGTGGCTTGTTCGAATTTTCCATTATTATATTCTTCATGGTTCCATGAAATCCTAAGTTTTACGCCTAATTCGGAAAGAGCATCTAAAAATGGTTCAAGGAAATGTTCAGCATAACTTGTATTTGAATCAAGAATTGGTTTACCCTCATTATCAGGAGGAGGGATACGATAAAGTGGATGGCCAATGAATTGTTCATATTCGTCTGACAGGAAAGAGTATACTTTTCTCAAAGGGTCCATTGAATCTACGATAAAGAGTAATTCTGCATTTAGTCCGGAATTATTGCATGCTCTAACTATCATGTCACATGTTAGAATTTCACGAATATGCCCAATATGAAATTCACCCGAGGGCGTAATCCCCGCTGCAATGAGATGAGTATCACCTCTGTGAGAGAGGTTAGCAGCAGTTCGTTCAGCCCAGTGCATCTAGCTACCTCAGACTTTTACAGCTCTAATAATACCCCTAAGTGGGACACCATCGATTTCATTTCGTTCTGTCTTGTTAACTAGAACCATACATAGAGAAACATTAGCTCCTTGTGAACGAAGAGATTCGATTGTTTTACTCATGGTTGAACCTGTGGATAAAACATCATCTATAATTGCAACATTTCTACCAGCAACATTTCCATATTTATTGGAAAGATGTCCTGACCCCTCTCCATCTACCGATCTAAAAATTGCAAAATCAGCATCTATATGTCCGGCTAATGATTGAGCAAAGGCAATACCATTGATACTAATTCCTACTATTGTATCAATATCTCCGCCCTCTTCATCGGTAATATCTGCAAGGATTAGCCCTATTGCTTCGATTCTGGTTGCTCTTGCTCCAATAGTTCTCCAGCCAATTCGTATATCATCGGGGGGTTTCTCAACCATTCCTTCGTCAATTAACCATTTTACAGTTGTTTGAGATATCGATAATTCATCTGCAATCTGTTGAGTATTGAGTCCGTTTTCACTCAAATCGTTTGCTTTTGTTCTGAGTTCATCTATGCTCAGCGCCATATTGACCAGCATGTGGTTAAATCCACTTGATTTCAAACCACCGACTAAATTGTCCATTTCATTAGTATCTACCAGTACTTCCGAATCCGCCACCGCCCCTTTCGGTATTTCCTAATTCATCAGATTCTACTTCTAGAAAACTTACCTTAGGAACTTCTGAAATTACCATTTGTGCAATTCTTTCACCTGCTTCAATAATTGTTGAATCACCTCTGCCAATCCATGTCATTAAGACATGAATTTGCCCTCTATAGTCTGCATCGATAGTGCCTATTCCATTTGGTAAGATTATTCCTTTAGCACCTAAGGATGACCTTGCACGAATTTGCCCTTCATATCCTGGCGGAATCGATACCGCTAACCCAGTAGGAACCTTGGTAGAAATTCCCTTTTTTATCTCACACGTTTCCACTGTTCTAAGGTCCCACCCTGCAGCTAATGCACTACCCTGGACTGGAGGTTGAGCATCAGGATGTAATCTTGTGAAAAGTACTACCAGTTTGTCACTCATGGAACTGTACATTTGGGCTAGGTGCATGAATACAGCGGCCAAATGTGTGGTGATATTGAAATGGGAGTTGGGTTTCGGCTAACTATGAGTGATTTTGAGTATGAGTCTCTGTTGGATCGTGCTAGAGACAAAATCCCGACTGAAATTAGTGAGCGTGCTCGTTGGACTCTCCCTGACCCTGAAATTCTAATTGAAGGGAACCAAACTATAATTCGAAACTTTTCTGAATTAATTTCCAAAATGGATAGAGATCCTAATCATGTGTATCAATTTTTGCTTAATGAGTTGGGAACATCGGGAACTAGAGAATCCGCACGTGTGATGTTCAAGGGAAGAATTCCCCCAAAAAGAATCAGAGGAAAGATTGTCAACTATGTTAAGTCATATATTTTGTGTAATCAATGCAATGCTCCAGATACACATTTCGTAAAAGAAGAGCGAACTACTCTAATGAAGTGCCAAGCATGCGGCGCTACTAGGCCAATTCGTTTATGATTGGTTATATCCCCAAGATTCGGGTAATTCAAAACCAGCATCTAGAACTGCCTCTCGCAGAAGAATAGGGTCATCAGTCATGATTCCATCTGCTCCGATTTCGATAAGATGGTCCATGGATTCTCTTTCGTTAATGGTCCAGTATTGAACTGCTTGGCCATGTTGATGTGCTCGTTCAACAATTCCTTTAGTTGCTAAATTAATTCCACTCCATTCCATCGGAATTTGAAGAACAGAAGCAGATCCAGGATCAAGCCACCATCTATCTAATTGTATCATTGGGAAGAGGATACATTTTTCTATTTCCGATTCAGCACCAGATGTTGCTATGTTCCCTTCACTAAAGTTCCTAATAGCATGTAGGGATTCGATATGAAACGAACCAATTTCTATACGTTTTTCCATTTGGCGAATTTGTATTGCTTCATACATTACTTCAGCAGCAATTTCTCCTTCTAATCCTTCATTCTTTATTTCGAAACTTAATCTATGAGGGGAATCTAGGAATCTATCCAATACTTGCTCGATTGTTAAGGGGGGTAAATGAGTATTATTCCAAGGGTTTTCACCGTTAATATCTAAGAAATTTGTAGATGCATCTAGATTTTGAATTTGCTCTAAATTCATTGCTCTTACCAAACCAGTTCCGTTTGTGGTCCTATCAACTGAATCATCATGCATTGTTACTAATTTATTGTCAGATGTAAGCTGAAAGTCCATTTCAATTACATCTACTCCCAATTTTGCAGCACCATCGAAAGCAACCATTGTGTTTTCAGGGAAAATTATGCTACCTCCTCTATGAGCTATTATTAGTGGTCTATCATCACCAACTATCCATTCATGTCCTAAATCAGAATCTAATCTAGGCCCACTAGATATTAGAATAATTGCAATAACCAATCCAATGAGTATTTTTCGTGTTTTAGATTGCTTTAGATCTTGCATAAAAAGACCCTCCTATCTAATTTCGACAATCAAGTAGAATTTTTCCTTTATTTTTTCTTTCATGCATGTAAGAATGTGCTTTAGATACCTCATCTAATTTGAAAATTGAATCAACGATAGGTTTGAGATTTCCATTTCGGTACATTTCAACAATATCTTCCATTTGTTCCCTCATGATTTCATCCTTTTCCCACGTTCCAAGATGAACTCCAAACACTGCTTTGTTTGAATTCATCATTCTTAAAGGGTCAAATTTTGGCATTTGCCACCACATTTTC
>MDTB01020677.1_pt1 | contig 24089 bp, 35 predicted proteins | sample 811161 | NCBI WGS metagenome assembly MDTB01 (sample SAMN05326650, study PRJNA326480) | marine metagenome | isolation source: seawater | place: Mediterranean Sea | collected 2009
GGCTTGCTAAAAGGACTTGATCAAAAACAGTGGCAAATCACTAATGTAGTCAAGTTAAGAGTAGCAGGCATGGAAGATGCGTCACTATAAATTTCAAGTTCCAGAAAATTGTAAACAATTACGAGGTCAACTTTTTGCATACCTATATACTTTCTGTGATGTAAAAACAATATCTGGACCTGAAGATATTGAAAAAGATAGATTTCTAGCATTTAGTCATCCGTTTGATGATTGGATATTTGACTATATTTCAAAAAATAAAGACCTAAATTTTTTCCATATAGACAATGGTTATATTGGTAACCATAGGTATAAAACTCCTTGGTATTATAGAATAACATATAATTCATTACAAAATACTACGGTTAAACCTATGAAAGAAAGTAGAAAGCATTTGCTTGAACTTGATGACAATCTATGGAGTGAATGGAATCTAGACGGTGAATATAATCTATTGGTTATGCCAGCAGATAACAATAGTAATATATTTAAATACATGGGACAGGATTACCAGGCCTGGAGAGACAAAACAATTAAATACTATGAAGGCTTAGACGTGCCGTTAATAGTTAGAGAAAAAGTAGGCAAAAGAAAGCAAAGGTGGGATGAAGTACTTCCTATGATAAGAAAAGCAAAAAAAGTAATTACATACCACAGTATGGCCGCAGTTGAGGCTCTGTGCTTAGGTAAGCCAATAGAAATACTAGGACAAAGTGCGGTACAACATTGGCAAAATAAAACAAATTTTAACAGAGACGATATGCTAGAACATATTGCTTGGAGTCAATTCGATAGAAGCGATTACCAAAGTGGTACGGCCTGGCGTTGTACATTTGAATATCAGGTAGAACCATGTATCAAGAACTAGACGGATGGCAGACAGTCAAAGGAGACATTTGCTTAAAAAGTGCAAAAAAACAAGGTGATGGCAAAATAGAAGACTATCAAAATATTGAATTGCAAACAGCAATTTCTCATTGTTCTAAATTAAGAGTTGCAGTAGACATAGGAGCTCACGTTGGTATAACTGCTTTTAGGTTATCTCAATCATTTGAATTTGTTCATGCATTTGAAGTAAACACAAACTTGTTTCCTTGTTTGCAAAAAAACTTAGATTGGAAAGAATGCTACAATATAACAACACATCCTGTTGGTATTGGCGATCAAGAGAAAGAAGTGGATATCAAATCCACTAATAAAAGTTTTAGCACACATATTGACCCTAAAGCAAAAAAAGGAAAATATAAGATAAAAACCTTAGATAGTTTTAATTTACAATTTGTTGATTTTATAAAAATAGATGCAGAAGGTTATGAGCCATTAGTAGCCAAGGGTGCATTGAATACAATTGAACGATGTAAGCCAATTATATTGTATGAAAGAAAAGATCATCCAGCAAGGTATGGTTATAATATCGATAGTATTAGAGATGTGCTTATGCCATTAGGATATAGAATGATAAGAAAATTAGGCAGAGGAGAAAAGAATGCTGTGCTAGGCTTTAGGCCAGGAATGAGCCCAGATGTTTAAGTTGCCAAATCTACAAGGAACTTTACCTCCTTTTGAAGCAGAAGATATTGTATTTTTTAGTTGTGATTATGATTACTTTGATAGACACGGATACGCATTAGCTCAAAGTATAAACAGAACAATAGGTTGGATGCATGTACATTGTCATTTAATCGACGAAGGGAACATGAATAAAGATATTTTAAATGAACTATCTGAAAAATATAAATTTACATATTCATACGAAGAAACTAATATGGATTTTTATAAACTATTAGGCAAAAACAAAAAACGTATGAAAGAGGGTGTGCATATATTTAAGACAGGTGATCTAGATTTTATTGCTAGAAAAACTTATTTGGCAAGTGTTAGATTTATGAGATTGAATCAAATATTTAAATCAGGACATCAATATATTTTACAACTAGATTGTGATACAGTATTAAAAAACGGATTTCATAAAACAGACTTTAGAAATATCACAGAACATGTTGCAATCATGCCTAAACCTAAAGATCCTGCTGTCTTTATTGCTAGTGCTATCTGTTTAGGTACAGGACAGAACGGACAAATGTTTAGAGATCTTTTTAGTACTAGAATGATAGAAGCTTTTGAGAAAGAAATTTATTGGTATGTAGATCAAGACGTACTGAAATCTGTAATGGCAGAATGGAAAAATAAAAACAAATATTATCAAGAGATTCCATATAAATGGGTGCCCTGGGGATTAAAAAAAGAAGATATCTTTATGACAGGTAAAGGTAGCAAGAAAGAAGATAAAAGATTTAAGTCAGCACAACTTAATTGGTTGCCTCCGCATTGGCAAACAAAAATATTTAGAGAAATTAGAAGCTTAGATGTAAGGACTAAATGATACAAGGTTACTTAATATATCTACCTGACTATAAAGATAGTGTTGCCATGGCATTACGAGCAATGGAGAGTGCAAAAAAATATGGTTGGAAAGTACAGCTATATGAAGGTGTAAATGGTACAAATGTTAAATTAGAAGATTACAATTTAAGAGCATCAAGGGTAAACAAAAAGTGTCAAAGGTTACTTGAACGTCCTGGGACACAAGGTTGTTTTCTAAGTCAATATCTGTTATGGGAAAAGTGTTTTGTTTCACAAACACCTATGTGCATTTTTGAACACGATGTTATTTTCAAAAGACCCATGGGAGAAATAGAAGATTGTGATGTATACAAGTTTGAAGGATTCAACAAAGCTAAACCTATAGCACCAGGTAATTGGTATGAAGGTGCTAGAGCATATCATATAACACCAGATGGTGCTAGAAAACTACTAGACTGGGTATTTGAAAATGGGGCCATGCCAGCAGACTGGATGCTATGTGATGGTATTGTAGATATGAAATTTGATAAAAACAATAAAGTTACATACAAGTCAGATGTTAGCTTTACAAGAGATCTATCATGATTGTAGAAAAGATAAAAGTAAAAGGCGAAGAAATGGAACCATTAGTAGGCCATGATAGATTACAATACTTGATTGATATCGCTAACACCGTTCCACCATTAGAGCCAAAAGATAAAACCGAAGAAAATAAAATCAGAGGCTGTGTAAGTAATCTATGGGTTACAGGTGAAGAAAAACAAGACGGTACAATGTATTATAAACATGATGCTGATGCATTTATAACAAAAGGTACTGCAAAGATAATAGTTGATATTGTTAATGGAGAACAAAAGAAAGATATTGCAGAACTTACATTAGAAAGTTTTAAAGGACTAGGTATTAGAGAGCTTTTAACAATGCAACGACAAGTAGGCTTTGCGAGTTTGATTGAAAGAATAATCAGGATAGCAAAATATGGATAGAATGATATATCAGGTTGCTGTTGGAAAACAAAGTAATTTATATGAACATTGTATTAAAAGCGTAGCAAACTATTGTAAAAAGTACAATATAAAACATATAGTACAGACAGAACCAATATTAAAAATTAGACCGGATCTAAATAGAACAGGACGTAGCAAAGAAGCTGTTGAACGCTTAGGCTATCTACCAATATTTGAAAAGGAAAATGCTTTTCATTATTTAGAGCAGTTCAAACAAATAGCAATAGTAGATAGCGATATCTATATTAGAGACAATGCTCCAAACATCTTTGAGCAGTTAACTGAACAGTATGCCTTTGGTGCAGTAGCAGAAAGAGAATTACCTTGTGCAAAAAAGTACAAGTCTAAAATAAAAAAATATTCTAAATCAGCTTTTGAACATTTGACAGACGTAGACTGGAAATGGAATGAACTAGGTGCAGAATTTTACAACATGGGGTTGATGGTTATCAACACAAACGGGTTCCTACCCTATCTAAAAGGACAAACGCCAAAGCAGTTTCTTGACCGACAAGAGTTCAAGGATTTCGTAGACGGGGTAGGATACAAAAAATGGTCGACAGATCAAATGCTGTTGAACTGGTGGGTAAAGAAAGAATCAATACCTACACTTAACATGGACTGGAGATGGAATGGGCTTTACAAGGGTATAGATGATAAGCGTTTACCTGAAGCTTACTTTGTGCATTTTTTCTTAAAAGACCTTTTACCACAACGAGGTGAAAATATTTCTGCATTGATGGAGGCAATAGGTTGAAACATTTAGTAATGAGAGCATACAGTACTGTAAAAAAGAACTTTCATTACGGTGCTCCTGGATTAGGAGATAGGGTACACAGTATACTTTTATCTTACAACTATAGTATCAAAGAGGACACACCAGTTACTTTGCATCTTACAAAGTATCATTGGAATAGACACAAACCCGAAAGTTGGCCAGAAATAATTGACCTATTTCCTAAAGGGCATGTTGCAATAATGCCACACCTTGAATATGAGCCTACAAGTAATCAAGACTTTGTTGATTATGTTAAAAGTTTAGGATACGAAAATGCAGAAGCACAAATCTATGCAGACTATCCACAACGTTTTGAACCCAAACAAGGAATAGACTTCACGTCATACTTAAAATATTTTCCACAACTATCTGCAGAAGATTGTAGTAAAGATTTAAATTTACCTAACAAATTTATTACAGTACAATGGGATTCTACTTCTAAAAGAAGAAGCATGGATAGTAATTGGCAAGCAAAGATACTATCCAAATACAACGGTTATGAATTTATAACTGTTGGTGGACAAGCTGACAACGAACTTTTAAAAAACAGTCTGAAACACATAGCATACGCAATGACAAAAGCTGACTACCATGTTGGAATAGACAGTGGATTTTTGCATCTATCTCAGGTATACTTTGCTCCTCAAAACATACACATATATACAAAGAGTGGTCCAGGAAAATGGAGTCATCATATGCACAGAGCAAAAGATAACGGAATCAAAATAAATGAAAGTTGAAATTGAAGTATGACTACACTACATACATTTGGTTGTTCAATAACACAAGGTTTTGCACTACCTGATGTAGTAAAACCTATCTTGGATGCAAACGGAGAACCGTTACCCGAACACGAAGTACAAAAACGTATGGATAATGGATCTGTTAGTTGGACCGATATTCATTTGTATCAACCTAGTGACCATGCTTGGCCAAAAGTACTTGCTGACAAACTTGGTGTTTCTGTAAATAATTATGCACGTCGAGGAGCGTGTTTCTATCAAATATCAAGACAATGTGCTGTTACTAAAGACATTAAGCCAGATGATATAGTAATCGTAATGTGGACCTATCTAAGTAGACTATCATTACAGTGGCCTGCTAGAACGTCGGTACCATTCAATAACATGACAGGTCCCGCATCGGGTTGGAAATCTATAATAACTGGATTTAATAACTTCTTTGGACTAGAACCTTCAAAAGAAATTGATAAAAATTCTGACGAGTATATTCAACAATACATAGAAGATAGTACAAAAAATACATATTTAAATCCTATGGGAATATATGATAGGTATTACAATAATCTAATATTACAAAAAATGACTGACGGATTTCTTAAATCAACAGGGGCTAGAGTAATACATCTTAGCGTAGAAGCTGAGCCTTCACTTCAACAACTTGAAGAAGCTAGACAAAATCTTCATGAGTCTTTGAAAGAGCCTTATGTAATTCCAAATCCAACAGACTGGTACGACATTGATGTAGATCATACCAGCTGTTTGACAATACTAGATCCTAGTATACCGCCAGCAGAAAACGATGAGCATCCTAGTATAACACATCATAGTAATTTTGCTAAACGCATTTATAATCAATATTTTAAAGAAGTTTCACAATGAAAATAGAAATAAGCATAAGCATTGCAGAATACATAGATAGATATTCTATATTGTTAATTAAAAAAGCACAGGGTTTAGATGTAGATAAAGAAATTAAACAATACGAAGATATAGAGCATCCAGGCTTTGATTATTATTTGAGCATCATGAAAGCAATAAATTGGCAGTTATGGGATTTAGAGGATACAAAAAGAAAAGGTGTAGAAAGATATAGCAAAGAAGAATCAGATACAGCATTTTTAATAACACAAATAAATGACCTAAGACATGAAACTAAAAAACGTATAGACGTGTTTTTTGGAAGTGAATTTACAGAAATGAAAAGCCATTAATGAAATATTTTACCCGTAAGATGATTGCACACAAGGACTTAAACAGTAACGGTACATTGTTCGGCGGCCGTGTATTAGATTGGATAGACGAAGAAGCATACATTTATTGCAGTTGCCAATTAGACAATGACAGAGTAGTTACTAGAGCAATGAGTAACATAGATTTCCAGCATAGTGCTATCAGGGGTGATATAATTGAGATAGGAATGGAAACTGTTGGCTTAGGAAATACAAGCATAACAATTAAATGTGATGTAAGAAATAAGAGGACTGAAAAAACAATTACAAGTGTAGATAAAATTGTATTTGTTAATTTAGGAAAAGATGGTAAACCAGCTCCACATGGAATAAGCAAATGAAAAAACTTTTTATACACATACCAAAAAACGGTGGAGTCACTATTAGAGAGAGTGAAATCTTCAAAGATAAAATTATTCCTGTAAACAAAAAATGGATAGCAGATTACAAATATTTTAAAACCACAATGGAAAATTATGGAGAACGTGATACCAAAGGTGTGGAACATGCACGTTGGATAGATGTAAACAGCAATATAACATCTAATCATACTGCATTTGCTGTAGTACGCAATCCTTGGAGCAAAGTAGTAAGTAGATATCTTTTTGCAAAACAAGCCATTGATAGAGGATTAGTTGATCCAAGCTATGCAAAAATAGAATCATTAGATCATTTTATAGAAGAAAGATACGAGTGGGGATTGAAGCCTTTAACATGGTATAGAGCTATTAGAGGTTGGTGGCCGCAAAAACATCATGTTAAGAATCAAGATAACCAAGTTGTTTGTGATATACTAACATTAGAAAATCTAAACGTAGAAGCACCTAGATACTTAGGGGTTGAAACTATGCCCCGTGCAAGAAATGTTACAAGCATCAAGCACGATTACAAAGAATTATATAATGCAAAAACTATACAAGAAATTGCAGACTGGTATAAGGAAGATATAGAGTATTGGAATTTCGACTTTGATACTGGCGCTAGGAGAAATACGTGGACTACTCAAAATACGATTTAGTAACTTTCGGTTGTAGTTTTACCTTCGGACATGGTTTAATGGACTGCATACACAAAGATGGAACAAGTCACGGACCAAAGCCAAGTGCTATTGCATGGCCAAGTATTTTAAAAAGTCTTGCAAATTTTAAAACAGTTGACAATATGGCTGTTCCAGGATCGTCCAATAAATCTATTACAAAAGACATAATACAATATAAAAAATATACAAAAAATACTTTTGTTGTAATCCTTTGGTCAAATTTTGACAGGCACACAATTTTTAAAGATAGAGTTGAAAAGTTACACATGATGCCGCACTTTATTAACAAAGAAATGCCACGTGCTTTTTGGGCTTCAATTGGTAATGAGAGTGACGGTGACGAATTTAAAAGAAAAATTAAATCTTATTACGGAGATTTCCACGAAGAGTTTGATGTATATTTTGATCAGATGATAAGAATGAATTATATACATTCTTGGTTAAAAGACAAAGGTATACAAAATATCCATATATTTGCAGAGCATCTTAAGCCACAAGGACTTAATCAACATAAACGTTTTTTTAATAACTTTATGATACGCGATATCCGTGCAAAAGTTTATTCATACAAAAAAGATTTTAAAATAGATGATGCTTTAGATAGACCAATACCACATCCTGGACCAGCAAGTCATAAGTTCTTTGCACATAACATTATAAAATGGTTTAAATTATAATGCAAGTAGCAATTTGTATTACCGGAGTAAATGATAAGCAATCTAATATCGTTGCACAATTACAACAGCAACTTCCTGGGTCTAATATATATTATCATACATTTACTAACAAAACAAATCTTATTCCTAATCATTTACATGAAAATCTTTTCACCATGCATTATCCTAAATGGCATTATCATCCTATGGAAGCTCCTAACGTAAAACATGGCAAGTTTCAAAAATATGTTGACAAGAAATTACACTGGGATCAATTGTATTATGGTATTGTTCCAATACTATCTCACAGTGATTGCTTAAAAAAGATTCCTCCTAGATTTGATTTAATTATTAGAGTGGACTGGAATACGCAATTAGACAGACAGGTAGATCTTAATCATTGGATAAGAAAAGCATACGAAAAAGGTCCTGTAGGTTTTATGTGCCGTGATAACAGAGGACCAGAGTTTGGCAAAGGAATTGTAGAAGAAATTGCAAACGATAATCCAGAAGATGATTGGTTTGGATTCCTACCTAGCACATTCATAATACACCATCGTAAACACTTTGATCATTCTCTTGTTAGAAAGCTAGTAAAAGAATGTAGACTAGCACCTAATCAATGGGGATGGTATCAGGTACTATCACAACCATTTAACGATATTCACTCCAGCGTACACGGGTTCGCTCAAGAGATTAAATAATATGAAGGAAAAAGTATTATGATGTTTGGCAAAAATCCAGGTACGGATGAAACCTGGAAACGCATACCCGAGTATAGTGTTGGTGCAGAGCTTGGGGTTTGGAAGGGTGAAAGTTCTCTAAAATTTCTTAAACGAGCAAGACATATCCATTTAGTAGATGCATGGGCACCTGAAGTATTTGATGGATCAAATGAGTTTGGCGGATATGAAGCATATCTAGAAAGGTATTCTAAGTTGACAGGTGAAGCAACTACAGAAGGATTTACTAGATATTACAACAAAATATACGAAGGAGTAAAAACAAAGTTTTATGGAAGGCCTGTTACAATCCATCGTATGTCAACAGCTAAATGGTTTGAAACATTTGATGAAAAATTAGATTGGATATATGTAGATGCCAGTCATGCTTACGAAGGGTGTTTACATGATTTAACAAATGCTGTAAAATTTATTAAGCCTGGAGGTAAGCTATTTGGAGATGATTACGGACCTAAGAAAATAGGTGTAAGAGATGCTGTAGATAAGTTTATCAAAAATACAGGATACACACTAAACAATTTCCATGCAGATCAATTTGAGGTACAGCTATGAAAATGTTAGAGCTATTTGAAAAATACGGCTGTGAGAAAATTTGGCATAGCTACAGTGACTTATATGAAGCTGATTTCGAAAAAATAAGACACGACAATATTAATATCTTAGAAGTAGGAACATTTAGAGGAGAAAGCATTAATGTATGGTTAGAATACTTTACTAATGCAAAAATATATACAATAGATACATTTGAAAGAGTTGCACCGGAAGATTTGTCTATGTTACAAGATCCAAGGGTAACTTATGCAAAATTAGATAGTACTTCTCCAGAATGTAACAAACATTTTAAAGAACTAGGACAAAAGTTTGATTTTATTATAGATGATGGATTACATACTCCGGAAGCACAGCGTTTAACATTTGAAAACTTAATCCAATTTACAAACACATATTATATAGAAGATGTTTGGAACTTAGATAAAGTAAAGATGAGCCATCCATGGATTAAGAGTCATGCAAATGATTTTACACAAGAAAAATGGCAAAAACTTTTAGAATCAATTGGAAAATATACTGTTACACATCACGACTGGCGTTCTAAAAAGAAACAAGATAGTTATATATTGAAAGTAATAAATCCTTTAGATATACAATGGAAGCATACGTAATATACATTCAAGGACATGAAGATAGTGAAAAGTTTTCTGACCGTTGTGTGCAAAGTATTATAGATACTGAATCAGATTTAACTGTACAAAAATTTCCTGCTATAACTCCTTCGAACATGTGGAAAATAAATTACACATGGCCTTTAAGAAAAAAATCTACATGTCCTAAAACAGGATTGAGGCTTTCAGCATACAAAACTTATGATAATGATAAAAGAATTGCGGCCGCACAAAGCCACTATATGCTATGGCGTAAAAGTGCAACACTAGGACAACCTATAATGATTTTAGAACACGATGCAATCTTTACAAAAAAGTTTGATACTAAAATTTTAGATTGGTGGCCAGGAGAAGGTGCTGTCAGTATCAATAACCCTATAGGAGCAACCTTTTCTGCAAAAGAATATGATAGTCAACTTACAAACGGAATAAATGAAGTTCCTTGGTTAACAGATAATGATATACCTCAAGGTTTACCTGGACATAGTGCTTACGTAATTTATCCAGATGCGGCTAGAGAAGTTATGAGACTGCAAGATGAAATAGGTTGGTGGCCTAATGATGCAATTATGTGTAAACAACTTTGTCCTTGGATCAGATGCTATAAGCCATACTTGACAAAATGTCAAGGTATAAAATCAACAACGAGTAAAGAATGATAAATTTATTAGAATATAGAAGTGACAGAAGCCAACAAAACTGCACTGGTGGAGAATTAGAATGGGGCAGATCTATTTTGTTTGATGACTTTACAGAACAATGGTGTAAGGAACACAGTGATACTGTATATGCCATGGAAGGTTACTTTCCTCCTACAGATCGCAAAACAGCAGAAAAAGTTGCATTTATTAATTACTTAAATTTAAACAACAGAGACAAGTGTAGAATATTAGATATTGGTACAGGTGCAGGACAGTTTATGAAATTATGTATGTCATTAGGACATGATGTATCTGGTACAGAAGTACAAAAACGTTTAGACGATCCTGTTTATAAAATACATCAACACTATGGTTTAAACTTATTTGAACTACAGCTAATGCCTAGTAAATATGTGTTCTTACCACAATCCTATGATGTAATAACTTTATTACGTACACAATTTAATGACATACGTACTAGAGAATTTACAGAAAAAGATTGGCACAAATGGAAAGATAATATGTTTGATCATCTCAATCCAGGCGGTCAAGTATTCTTAAAAACTAATCTCAAATTTCAAAAAAAGAATATAGGTGGTATGCAGTTAGAGATAATGAAAGCATTTGGCTCACCTATAAAAGGCTTTAATAGCTTTACCTACCATTTCACAAAACCATAATTAAATACATACATAAATATCTATATGGAACGTATAGTATTGGTTACTGGAGGGTTTGATCCTCTTCATTCAGGACATATAGACTTATTTAATGAAGCAAAAAAGCTAGGTGATAAACTTGTAGTAGGTGTTAACTCTGACGAATGGTTAACAAGGAAAAAAGGAAGACCTTTCATGCCATTTTTTGAAAGACATAAAATTGTTGAGAATCTTAAAATGGTAGATGAAACTATATCTTTTGATGACAACGATAATTCTGCCAGTGGAGCAATTTTTAAACTACAATGTACATCAGCACATAATAAGAAAATTATCTTTGCTAATGGCGGAGATAGAAGTGAGAAAAATATTCCAGAATTAAAACTATACGGAGATCATCCACTTGTAGAATTTGTATTTGGCGTTGGAGGCGATTTTAAACAAAATTCATCAAGCTGGATTTTACAGGAATGGAAGGAACCCAAAACTATAAGAGATTGGGGTTATTATAGAGTGTTGCACGAATATGGTCCGCATGTAAAAGTAAAAGAGCTTACTGTAGAACCAGGCAAAAAGTTAAGTATGCAACGACACAAACAGAGAGCAGAACATTGGTTTGTATCAGAAGGAGAAGCATCAGTTTACGGATTAGATGTAGCTACAGATATAATACTTACAAAATATGCAAAACACAAGTCCTTGCATATTCTAAAAGAACAATGGCACATGTTAGCGAATGAAACAGATAAACCATTAAAGGTAGTTGAGATACAATATGGTGAAAACTGTGTGGAGGAAGATATTGAGCGAAGATAAATTAAAAGTATTTGTTGGTTATGACACCAGAGAAGATGTAGCATGGCAAGTGTGTAAACACAGCCTTGAAGCAAGAAATAAAAATGTAGAAGTAATTCCTTTAAAATTAAATGAACTTAGAGAACAAGGTTGGTATACTAGAGACACAGACAAATTAGGATCAACAGAATTTACATTTAGTAGATTCCTTATTCCTGAACTTACTAACTTTAATGGTTGGGCTTTGTTTTGTGATTGTGATTTTATTTTCTTAGAGGACGTACAAAAATTATTTGATCTAGCAGATGACAAGTATGCAGTAATGTGTGCCCATCATGATCATACACCTAAGCCAGGTACTAAGATGGACGGACAACAGCAAACACTATACCCAAGAAAGAACTGGAGTTCAATGGTACTATGGAACTGTGGACATGAAAAAAACAAAGCAGTAACAACAGAACTAGTTAATGATCCTGATACTACAGGCAAGTATTTGCACAGATTTGCTTGGCTAGACGATTCAGAAGTTGGACAAATCACTCACGAATGGAATTGGTTAGTAGATTGGTACAAGGAACCAGATGACGGTAAACCAAGTGCTATTCATTTTACAGAAGGTGGACCTTGGTTTGAAAATTATAGATACTGTGAGTATCACCAGCTATGGAAAAATGAATTACACAACATGATGCATGGTTCTGATTAATGACCACCTTATGTAAATTTAACACCTACTGGAAGAACAAAGATACAGAAAAGGTTTTAAGTTTTGACATCATTGATAATCCCATAAGTCGTAAGTTTATAAAAGTAGTTAAGAACAGAATAGATAATAAAGATAATTTTGTATTACCAGCTACACAAAATCATTATGTGTTTCCTACGTTTATAAGTAAGAAAGCCATGTACGATGATATGCTAAAGCAATTTGATATTGTCAAAGACACCGCTAAAGATATTAATATTCCTAAATACGAAGATACAAATCAAAAAGTTTTAAATGATTTACATGAGTTATTCCATATATCTCATGATGCATTCATGGATAAAATTCAGGATAATGTAGATCAATATCAACATATTATTCAGGCATGGGAAAGAATAAATCATATTGTGCATCAATATGAAGCATCTATTGGAACACATAACTGGTGGCATTTTGTAATTAATTTTGGAAACCAGTATAATAGCTATGCAGAAACTATAGATGAAACTGATAGAAAATATTTTGATAAGGCACATACAAATAATAAAATTAATAATGATAAAAAAGTAGTTTTAAAAGCCGGCTATGCAACTATTGGAAAAAATTTATTACATTGTGCTCTAGATAACGACGTAAGTGTGGTAAAAAATAATCTTGTACGACCGCAGAAAAATATTACAGAGTCAGTAATAATCACACCAGTAAACACAGAAAGTATTAAGGTTTCATCGCAACATACAATAAAAAATTTTATTAAAAAAAATAATTTACAAGAATATATAGATTGGCAAAATCCTAAAAACCTATATTGTGATCAACCAGTTTTGGGATATGTAGCCAAAAGAAATAGAACCAGTAGTGATGAGGATTACTATAATCTAAATACTAATTATAAGTGTTACAAGGCAGATATATCATGACAGACATAATTAATCCAAAAATGTTGATGCTAGACGGAACTGACGAAATCTTGAAGCATTGGCAAGTTGGAACAAACGCATTGGTAATTGATAGGAAAGACATATCAAGCAAACTACATGAATCGCCTTGGCCTAAGGATATACCTGTTACTTTTAGAAGCATGACCAAAAGAAAAGAAATTTGGAAATGTTGGGAAACTGGTAGGCCCTTCTATTATGTCGATAATGGTTACATGGGTAACTTGATGAAAAAGAAGATATGGTATAGAGTTGTAAAAAATAATATTCAACATACGCAAATAAGAGACAACATGCCTCCGGATAGATTTAACTTGCTATTACAAAGGGCACCTTATATGAGCTATGTAGGAAGAAAGAATCCAGCAGATCAAAACGGTCCTATACTGTTGGTTACCCCATCTGAAAAACCTTGTCAGTTTTATAAAGTAGATAAAGATACTTGGGTGAAACAAACTACAGAAGAAATAAGAAAATATACAAATAGACAAATTATTATTAGAGAAAAAGGACTACGCCCAGATAGAATAAAAGAACATTCTGTTGCGGCACAATGTTTCAAACAATCAATCCATGCTGTAGTAACATATCAGAGCATGGCGGCTCTGGAAGCAATGCATTATGGTATTCCTGCATTTACTATGGCACCGTGTTGTGTTGATTCAGTAACGAATAAAGACATAGCAAATATTGAAAAGCCTTTCTATCCAGAAGCGAGAGTTTTTCAAAATCTGTTAAACTATCTAGCATATTGTCAATACACCGTCGCAGAATTCAATCAAGGGCATGCCTATAAAATGATAGAGGAAATGGAACTCTATGACAAGTAATCAATTAAAAGTTAATGCCTATATGGCGGCTATTCCTCCAGGAAACAAGAATCCTGAAAAGCCAAAGCTAATAGAATACTTTATAGAAGGCGTACAAAAGAATGGTGACAAAGGATCAATAGTTACATCATTCACATATGAACCTGCAGATGTAGGTGTGCTACAAGGTTATGTTCATCCTGGTAGTAAACATGTACCTCATTTAAATTTACGTAGGGCTGTGATAGAAGGACAAAAAGGAATGCATAGGCGTACTGTGATTGCTGACGCTAATTTGTTTTTAGCATATGATCCAGGAAATACGCAAGGTTATTTAAGATACAGCTATGATGGTATTTTTCCAAATGAAGGAGAATACTGTGACAAAACAGGAATTGAGGCAAGTAGATGGGCAACTCTAAGAGATAGATTAGGTATACAAATTAAGCCTTGGAAAAGGCATGGAGATTATATTTTAATCACATGTCAAAGAGACATGGGTTGGAGTATGCAAGGTGAACCAGTAATTGAATGGCTACACAAATTGTTACAAACACTAAGACGTGTAACCGATAGACCCATACAGATTAGATTTCATCCTGGAGATAAAAAGAATCATAAACATATGATGCAGTTACAAGCAATAGGACATAAAGTAAGGTATTCGTCTCCAAGCGTATCGTTACTTAAAGATTTGCATGATGCTTATTGTGTTATAAGTCATAATAGCAGTCCAGGTGTAGTTTCTGCTATAGAAGGTGTACCTGTAATAGTTTTAAATCCTGAAAGAAGTCAAGCGGCAGAAGTTGCTAATAAAGATTTGAATACAATAGAAAATTTAAATTATGAATATGACAGAGAGTCCTGGTTAAGACGTTTAGCTATGAGTCATTGGAGACTAGACGAACTTAGAGACGGAAGTTGTTGGAAACACATGAGGAAATGGGCATGGACAGATTAGACATTAAGGTAGTTACTACATTTCATAAAGAAGGTTATGAACTATATGGTAAAAGATTTTTAGAATCTTTTGCTAAAAATGTTGATAAGAATATACAGTTGTATTGTTTTACAGAAAAATGTGATCCTATTAATCCTGATCCAAAACAAATTATTATAGAAAGACAAGAAGATGCTTTACCTAAGCTAATGGCATTCAAGAATAAATGGAGAGGTGTACCAAAAGCAAATGGTATTCCGCCTGGAGACATACAAGCTAGACGTCCAAGAGATTCCCACAAGAAATTTAAATGGGATGCCGTTAGATTTGCTAACAAGGTATATTCTGTGTTTGAAGCATGTGAAAGAAGTACAGATTGGTGTGTTTGGATGGACGCTGATAGTTACATTCATACACCCTGGAGTTACGAGCAGTTCATAGATTTACTACCAAAGAATAAATGGATTACATACGTAGGCAGAGGAAAAGGATCACAAACTTGGCCAGAGTGTGGTTTTTATGGACTAAACTTGAATGATATTATTTGTAGAGATTTTTTAAAAGAATTTGAGAGAGTATATCAAGATCCTGACAACGGAATATTTTTATTAGAAGAATGGCATGATAGTTTTGTATTTGGAGACATACTAAACAAAATGAAAGAATATCATCCGCAAGTTCTTGATTATAGTGCAGAAATGTATGTGCGTACAGCTAAGACAGGCGGCGGCGGTCATCCGTTAATTAATTCTGTATTAGGTAACTGGATCGATCATATGAAGGGCGATAGAAAGAATGTTGGACACAGTTTGAAAAAAGATTTAATCCAAAATAGGAATGAAGCGTACTGGAATGAAATTTAGTTTATGGACGGACCACGGTGCAATTAATTCTAAACCTGTTTTTAGTGCCTTTGCTACTAGTCTTCGTAATTACGGTTACGACGTTTTGTATAATGATATGGATGGGGATATCCATGTTATTTGGAGCGTACTATGGTATGGTAGAATGGCTCCGAACAAGATTGTTTGGGACGAAGCTAAGAGACAAGGAAAAAGAGTAATCGTATTAGAAGTAGGTGGTATAAAAAGAGGTACTACTTGGAAGGTCGGACTTGACGGAATAAACAGAGAAGCAATCTTTGGTTCTACAGGTAACGACAGCAGAAGGGCTGACAAGCTAGGACTTAAACTTAAACACTGGCAATTGAATAATGAATATGGTGATATTATTATTGCCTGCCAACATGCAAAAAGCCATCAGTGGCGTAATCAAAAAACTGTACAATCTTGGGTCTTTAATTCGATTCAGTTATTAAGACAACACACCAATAGAAAAATAATCATTAGACCTCATCCAAGAGATCCTGTTCAAGGTATACAGCATGAATTTAAAAATGTTGTTGTGCAGATGCCTACCCATGTACCCAACACATACGACGACTTCGACTTTGATCCTTCCAATGCATACGCAGTTGTAAACTGGTCAAGTAACCCGGCAACACAGGCAGTGATGCAAGGCATACCTGTTTTCGTAGGTCCTGATAGTCTAGCCTTTGATGTAGGTAACACTAATCTTGCAGGTATCAATGCTCCACTTATGCCAGATAGAACGCAATGGTTAAACGATATTGCTTACACCGAATGGACTTTGGATGAAATTGAACAAGGAATTCCCTTAAATCGCTTGACTTCTTTCATATAATACAGTATACTACTTGTATGAATGAAGCACCCACTACGATAGAAGATTGTCTATCATTACTCACTGGTATCATAATACCTAAACCTACTTTTCCTAAGGAGCAGGATTTCGGTTATGTTATAAAAAGTTCTGATGCAAGTATCTTAAAAAGTATAGCCAAGCAACTATCAAAAGGCGTTGCTTTGACAGATAGACAACACGTTCTAGTAACTAAAAAACTTGTAGACCATAAAGCTGAGTTTGAAAGGAACGGTGTTAGATTAGAAAGTTGTCTAAATAATTTAAAGTTTCCTATAAGAGAAATTGATCGATCACATTGGTTAAAAATACTTACTTACAATGACGAAGACTGGCTAGCTATAAGATTTCCATTCAGCAAAAAAATTATAGATAGATTACAGGAATTGCAATCATTACAAGCAACTCCCTCTCATAAAAAACCGCCCTACAAAAATCATACTCATTTCTTTCATTTCACTCCAAAGAATATTTTTTCACTTGTTCAGATAGCAAAAAGATTTGAACAAAAATTTGTCATACATCGAGAAATAATAGATATCTATAATGACCTAAAAGAATATGAAGCTGACAAGGAACAATATGTACCTGGAATCTATGATAATAATATTACCAATTTGCCTGAACTAGCCTGTAAATACTTAATAGAGGATGTAGGAAATTGTACAGATGAGACACTATGTTTATATTATGACCGCAGACATCTGTATGGTTTAAAACATTTTGATAAAAAGAAAGTAAAAATAAGTATGGAGGCAAAGACTGCTCTTACTAAAAAAATTATTCAAAGAGATATGGGAACTGTATTGATTCCATCAAGCAAATATAGATTTAAAGAAATTGTAGATTCTATTTTTGAATTAAAACGTTTGCCTTTGCTTATGGTAATCGATTCAAGACTAGCTATTGAGCATTTAGAAACAACTCATAATATTTTTAAGGAACGTATTGATAGTAAAAGGATATCTGTTTTGTTCAGAGTTGATGATAAAGATCATCCATTTAACCAATACATTTGGCAAAACAAACTTAATAATCCGGTTGCAAAAGATACAAAAATAGTGTATATTAGTAGTAATAAATTACCAAAGCCTCTACTCAGAGCAGATTTTATTCCTAAAATGGTTTTAAGTTATGGCGGAAAAGGATTGAATTTTAATAACGTGACTCAATATATACAACAATTTGATTTACAAACTGTATACGAAGATGCTACTACTAGCACCTACTGGAACAAGACTGAAGGAAAACTAGCACATGGCATCGTGTAAATTAATAATTGAAGACGAAGTAAATATTAAACTAGAAGGAGTAGATGTTGATGTACGGAGGAAGCTCTCTAACGCTCTTAAGTTTGAAGTGCCATACGCTCGATACATGCCACAGTATAAATTGGGAAGATGGGACGGGAAGGTCGCTTTTTTTGGTATCGGCGGGTCTGGTTACGTTAATCACCTTGATATCATTAATGATGTATTACATAAGCAAGGATACGAAATAGTCGACATTGAAGATAAAAGACATCCAGTAGATTTAAAATTTGAAACAATTAAAGAAGACTTTTGGGGAGATAAAACTTGGCCAAAAGGACATCCTGCCGAGGGGGAAACAATCCGATTGCGTGATTATCAAGTTGAGGTAATAAACAACTTCTTGTCAAACCCCCAAGCATTACAAGAAGTCGCAACCGGGGCAGGTAAAACGATCATCACTGCGACACTGAGCAAAATCACAGAAACAAACGGGCGTAGCCTGGTAGTTGTTCCCAATAAGAGTCTGGTCACACAGACAGAGGACGATTATATAAACTGTGGTTTGGACGTTGGTGTGTATTTCGGTGATCGAAAAGAACTAGGCAAGACTCATACTATTTGTACTTGGCAGTCTTTAAATATTTTAGACAAACGCCACAAGTATGGAGATGACGTGTTGAGTCTTGCTGAATTCTTAGAAGGTGTATCAACTGTAATAGTAGATGAGGTACACCAAGCAAAGGCAGAAGTTTTAAAAAATTTACTAACACGTAACATGAGATATGCTCCTATACGTTGGGGACTAACAGGCACAATACCTAAAGAAAAATTTGAGTTTGAATCTATACATGCAAGTATAGGTCCAGTCATAGGACAGATAAGTGCAAAAGAATTACAAGACAAAGGGGTGTTAAGTGCTTGTCATGTTAACATTGTACAACTGGTAGACACTCCAGTTCATTCAAATTATCAAGAAGAATTAAAATATCTAGTTACCAATGATGAACGTATAGATTACTTAGGTAAACTAGCTAATAAAATAAAACAAACAGGCAATACATTAATACTAGTAGATAGAATACAGGCAGGTGAAAAATTACAGAAACTTATTCCAAATTCTCAATTTGTAAAAGGTGATGTAAAACTAAAAGATAGAAAGGATGCATATGATGAAATTAACGAAGGAACCAATCATGTTGTTATTGCAACATACGGCGTAGCGGCAGTTGGTATAAACATTCCACGTATTTTTAATCTCGTTCTCATTGAACCCGGAAAAAGTTTTGTGAGAGTTATCCAATCTATAGGCAGAGGAGTAAGAAAGGCAAAAGATAAAGACTTCGTACAGATATGGGATCTTACATCAACTTGTAAGTTTGCGAAGCGCCACTTAACACAAAGAAAGAAATTTTATAAGGAGGCTCAATACCCATTTACGATTGAAAAAATAGAATGGAACTAAAATGAAAATACTAACTTTAGAGAATCAGTCTCTAGATCTAAATACTTTGCCTGACCAAATAGAAGAAGATATTAGATTTAGTGTACTAGATAATTCAGATCCAGCTAATCCAGATTTCTTCTTTATCCCTTTGATATTCTTAGAATCCTTTAGTTCGCCAAGTGTTGTACTTGACGTAGGCGGTTATGAATTACAAATGCCAATTGATTGGAACATTGCTGTTGGATGTAGTGACAGTGGTAATGATATAGAAGTGCTACCTTTAACAAGCATAGGAGACAGAGGATTTGAAGCATTCCTATTTAACCCACACACCAGTTTCAAACCAGATTTCACTCCTGTAAAGGTAATTAATTATTATAACGATGTGAAATGGTACTTTCCAAAGGTACGTAATGGACAGTTGTTAAGCGTACCTATAGAAGAAAAGAAAAAACCTCTTTGTGCATATTTTATTAAAGATGTAACAAGACAAACAGAAGTTATCAAATATGGAGAATTGTTTTAATGAAAGCTGGTAAAATTTGGGGTCAAACAGAACTTATACATGCTAACGGTGTACTAGAGTTTCATCGAATTGAATTTAAAAAAGGTTTCAAATGTTCAGAACACGAGCATAAATTTAAGTGGAATGGATTCTTTGTTGAATCAGGAAAGATGATTGTAAGAGTTTGGCAGGACGATCAAGAAGGTCTTGTTGATGAAACTATACTTAATGCAGGAGACTTTACACAAGTAAAGCCAGGAAAAATACATCAATTTGAAGGTGTAGAAGATGGTGTTGCTTTTGAACTGTATTGGGCAGAGTTTAATCATAATGATATTGTAAGACGAACAGTAGGAACAAAGGTGAAAAATGGATGAGTCGATCTCTTGTAAAACAAGGACTCATACCAGGACAGCCACTAATCTACGAAAGAGCTAACGGAGTCACGTATGCTCGTTATCGTGATCCACCTCATAACATGATCGAACGATGGGTGGTAGGAGGAGAACCCAAAGCAGTTGCCGAAGCCATGGGTATTATAGATTATGACGAATGGAAAGACATTATGATGGCGGCAGAAAAGAATTACACTTTACGTAAGCTGGTTCAAAAGCTGAGAAACACATATTACATGATAGGATTAAAAAAATGATAGCAGGATATATTTTAGTAATGGTAACGATTTTATCTACTGGCGAAGTAACTGGCCAAGCATTAGATTATTTTGATAATCCAAATGCATGTTGGCAACAAGGAGTATGGGAAGAAGAATTAGCAGATCCCGGAGTAGGGTTTGTTTGCTTAGAAGACTATGTACCGATGGATCAATTGAAATGAGAATAATAGCAGGACCTTGCCAACACGAAAGTATACTAGAATCATTTGAGATAGCTAGTCACTGCAAAAGAATTTGTAATGATTTAGGAATTGAATATTACTTTAAGGCAAGTTTTGATAAAGCCAATAGAAGTAGTAAAGACGGTGTGCGAGGTATTGGAATTGAAAAAACTATGCGAGACTTTAAACTTATTAAAGGCAAGCATGGAGATAATTTAAAAATGTTAACAGACGTACATGAAACATGGCAGGTTGACATAGTTAAAGATGTTGTAGATGTAATACAGATACCTGCATTTCTTTGTAGACAAACTGATTTAATAAAGAAAGCATGTGAAACAGACTGTATAGTAAATATTAAGAAAGGACAATTTCTAGCACCGTGGGACGTAAAAGGAATATTAAGTAAGACAGAAGGGGCAAAAGATGTTTGGATTACTGAAAGGGGAACTAGCTTTGGATATAATACTCTCGTCGTCGACTTTACTGGGATGTCTTATTTGCTTGAAAGCCTCGGGGATAAGTTTGTCTTCGATGCTACTCATTCCGTACAGAAGCCCGGTGGACAGGGTAGCTCTAGTGGTGGTGATCGTACTATGGTTCCTGGTTTGGTTCGGGCCGCTTCCGCTCTTGGTGTATCCAGTTTCTTTTTAGAAGTTCATAGAGATCCGGACAATGCTCCTAGTGATGGACCAAACATGTTACATCTAAAAGATTTTAAAAAAGTAGTGGAGGAAATACATGCGTACAGCTATACTAATACCGGCTAGATATGCTAGTACAAGATATCCAGGCAAACCTTTAGTTAAACTGGACGGCGTACCTATGATTAAACGTGTAGCAGATGCGGCTCGTGAGTCAGGGGTGCCAGTATATGTTTTAACTGATGATGTGCGTGTTGCAAATTGTGTTAACACTGAGTATACCGTTTTAATAGAAGATGCAGAATACGAAAACGGTACTGAAAGATGTGCCGGAGCTCTAAGCCAAGACTACTTAGACAAATACGATCAGTTTGTAAATGTACAAGGCGACATGCCCGATGTAACTGTAGAAATGATTGAGAGATGTGTCCAGTGGCTAAAGTATTATCCCATTAGTACAGTATGGACTGACATGCCAAAAGAAATGCAAGATAATCCTAGCTCTGTTAAAATGGTAACAGCAGGCGATAAAGCACTATGGTTTGGCAGAGGTATGACAGGATACGGAAACTGGCACTTAGGTATATATGGATACCAACGTAGTCCGTTAGAATTGTATTCAACATTAGAACTTACTACAGAAGAGAAAGTTGAAAAGCTAGAACAACTACGATGGCTTAAGGCAGGTTGGGATATAGGTTGTTCAAGGGTAGAATTTAACGGAGTAGAAATAAACACTCAAGAAGATATCCATTTATGGAATTATAAGAATGAGCGAATATAAAATAAATGAATGGGCTCTACCCAAATTAAAAAGATGTCATACGTGTATTGATATAGGTGCCGGTAATGGTGCTAAAACTTTACCCTATGTTGAGGTATTCAAAAGGGTATATGCTTTTGAACCTAATCCAAAAACTAATGAACTAATACCAAATTCAATGAAGATGTTTCCTTATAAGTTAGGCGATATTGAAAAAGAAACTGTTTTATACACAGATGAAGGAAAGCAACAATTTAGCGTAACACAAAAGACATTAGATAGTTTTGTGTTTGTTTACGTAGATTTAATAAAAGTAGATGTGGGAGATTCTGAATTGGATGTATTAATGGGGTCAGTAAATACTATTGTAAAATGGAAACCTGTTGTGATATTTAAGAACGATTTAGTGGTTGACTTTTTTAAAGAATTGCGTTATAATATAAAGAAACATGATAGTGATTGGATAGCATGGTATGAATAAATTGCCGTTAAAAGATGTACTTGCCGCTGTTGATATGGGTGGTAAAGAAATTTGGGATGAGCTATCAATTGAAGAAAAGAAACAGGTAAGTTTTTATTTGTTGAATAGATATGTGAGCTCACAAAAAGGCGATAGAGACAGTCAAGAACTTGCAGTATTCAAAACAAATGAATATTACAACAAGAACTTTTTTAACATACAGAAGCATAAAAAACTTCTTTGGCAACTTTTGTGTATTGCAGGAAATACAAAAAAGATACAATATCACGAATGGATAGGATATAAACATAGAAATAAATCTAACAGTAAAGCAATGAAGTTTTTACAAAAGATTTATCCTAACATGAAACAAGATGAGGTAGAATTACTTGCTAGAATATCTACAAAAAAAGAATTGTTTGCCCTTGGAGAAGACCACGGGATGGATAAACGAAGTGTCGATATCTAAACCATACAAGTGTGAATACTGTGGTGCTAGTTTTACTAGAGAGAAAACACTATCTGTTCATATGTGTGAAAAGAAACGTAGACATCTACAGAAGAATGAAAAACATGTTCAGTTAGGATACTATGCATTTACAAGATTTTATAGACTGAGTGCTGGAACAAAAAAAGAAAAAACTTATCAAGACTTTTGTGATAGTCCTTACTACAATGCTTTTGTAAAATTTGGCAGTTGGTTGAATAACGTAAATCCAATGTACATGGAAAAGTATATTGACTGGGTAGTTACATGCGGAGTAAAACTTGATCATTGGTGTAGAGATGAACTATATGAAAAGTATGTTAATGAATTAGTATTAAAGGAAAGTATGGAAACAGCAGTAGAAAGATCAATTGATACAATGATGGCTTGGGGTGAAGAGAAAGAAGCTCCTTGGAATGATTACTTTAGACATGCAACTTTGAATAGAGTTACACGTGATGTAAAGGATGGAAAGATAAGCCCTTGGCTTATGTTAAATTGTTCAAGTGGCAAAAACATGTTAGCACAGTTTAACGATGAACAATTAGAGTTTGTGTATACTGTTATAGACCCAAAGCATTGGGCAATGAAATTTAGAAAGAAGCCAGCTGATGTGGAAGTTGTAAAAGAAGTAGCTAAGGAAAGTAAATTATGAAAACTGTAATATGTGATATTGACGGAACTATCTTTGAATATGTCAAAGGTGGACATTATGATCTAGTATATAAAAACGCAAAGATATTGCCTGGTGTAAAAGAAAA
>MDTB01068437.1_pt1 | contig 24089 bp, 23 predicted proteins | sample 811161 | NCBI WGS metagenome assembly MDTB01 (sample SAMN05326650, study PRJNA326480) | marine metagenome | isolation source: seawater | place: Mediterranean Sea | collected 2009
CCACTTGAACATTCTGTTTCATCGAATCTCATTCTTCCATCTGTATCCGCTGTTCCATTTTTTGCTGTGTAAACTACATCTTCATCTTCACCGTATGGATTTTTCCAACCTTGCTCTAGAAAATGACTTATAAAAATATCATTTAAAGAATTTATTCCACTTGCATCGTTTTCAATATTACAGTCTATTGATTTCGAAGAACTTAAAGCAATAGTACCACCACCATCTACTTCGCACATAGTAAGTTTACTTTGAATAAATTTAATTGCTTGTTTATGATTTTGTAAAGTTGCATTTCTATTTGCCGATTTAGTGTAACCGTTATAAGCTACAGTTCCAACAGCAGCTAAGATACCTATGATAGCTACCACAACAAGAAGCTCAATTAAAGTAAATCCATTTTGTTTCATATTTTTTTATATTATAAAATATTTTATTTGATTAGAAAAAGAAATAAATAGTATACATCCAATAACAATATAAGGACCGAAAGGAATTTCTGATGACATTTTTTTAGATTTATTTACTAGAGAGGGAGTAACAACCAATAAAGCTACTAATGAAGATATAAAAATTATAAAAGGTAAACTAATCCATCCAAACCAAAAACCAATTGCTGATAATAATTTTGCATCACCAAGACCCATTCCCTCGATATTTCTAAATTTTTTATATATATAAATTATTGTCCAAATAATTAAATAACCAATAATACCTCCCAATAAAGAATTTAAATAATTTGGAAAAATACTTGTATTAAGATTTGGATCAAATGATTTAATAAATCCTATTACCATTAATGGAAAAGTTAAAGTATTTGGAATTATAAAATGTTTTAAATCTATAAAAAAAATAATTATAAAAAAAATGCTTAGTATCACAAACAGTAAAGAAGTAATTGATATTCCAAATAAATAGTAAATAAACAAAAAACTTAAAACACTTAAGAGCTCCACTAAAAAATATTGTGAGCTAATTTTTTTATTACAATCTCTACATTTTCCTCTTAATAATATAAAGGATATTAAAGGAATATTATCAAACCATTTGATCGTTTTCCCACAATTTGGGCAATATGATCTTTTTACTGCAACACTTTGATTTAAAGGAATTCGATGAATACATACATTAGCGAAACTACCCCAGATGCCCCCTAAGATAATTGATAGTAAAAAAAACACTATTTAAATTTTAATTTGCGAAGCGAAATGAACAATTCCATCAATACATGCCTGTATTATTATGACAGCGTCTTGTATATGAAGATAGAAGTTAGGTGAATTGATAATGATTTCCATTTTTGGTAAAATTACCAAAAATTTAACTAAATAACAAATATAAAAGATGTTCTTTAAATCAAAAAAGCCAGAGATACCAAAGGAAGACTCTAGAATTCAAGATTTAAATATAATTTCTAATTTAAATCAAGAACTAGCCACTACACTTGATTTAAATGAAACACTCCAAAACGCATTAGAAGTTATAATTAAAAGAATTAATGCCCAAGCAGCAAACATATTCTTAATTGAGGAAAAAAAACAAGTATTTCAGTGTATTGCATCTAAGCATCAAGCTTACCTAGATGAATATGAGATACCATTAACACAAGGAGTAATGGGAAAAGCAATATTACAAAAAAAATGCATTAGAGTAGGTGATGTAAGAAAGGATGTAAGAGAAATAGCTGAATTTTACTTTGATTTAGATAATAAAACAAATTTTACAACTTATTCAGTTCTGTGTGCTCCACTAATTGCCGCAAACGAATGTATTGGAGTCATCCACTGCTTGAATAAAAAAACAAATAATAAACTTTTCGAAGAAAGTGATAGAAAACTTTTAGAAACTCTTTCAATGCCAGCTGCACTTGCAATTAGAAATGCACGAATGGCTAAAGAACTTATTGATAAAAATAGAATGCAAAAAGAAATAGAAATAGTTGGTGAAATTCAAAAAACATTATTGTCTAAAAATAGAAAAGACCCTTTTCCTATTTCAGGAATTAATATTCCTGCGAAAATAGTCTCAGGAGATTTTTATAATTTTTCTGATCTTGGCAATGGTAAATATGGTTTTGGTGTTGCCGATGTCTCAGGTAAAGGAATAAAATCTTCTTTACTCATGTCTAAAGCTTCTAGTCTATATAGATGCTTAAGCAAGACAATGTTTTCAGCCGCTGAACTATTAAATTTACTTAATTCAGAAATTTGCGAAACAGCAGCACGTGGTATGTTTGTTACAATGCTTATTGGAATTTACGATGCTAACAAAAAAGAGTTGTTACTTTCAAATGCAGGTCATGAGCCTCCACTTATACATACTAAGGATGGTAAGTTTTCTAATTATACAGAAGCTGGACCACCACTTGGAATAATGCCTAAGATTAAATATAAAGAAACAATAATAAAATTTTCAGATAGTTCCATGTACATATTTACAGACGGTATTACAGAAATAAAAGATCCAAATGGAGAGATGCTTGGTGCAGAAGGCTTTCAAAACTATATAACAAAGTACCAATCTACACCTAACAGTGAAAGACTAAAAGTTATAGTAGAAGATATTGTAAAGTCAGGAAAAATTCAGAAAGACGATATAACAATTGTTGTAATTGACTCTGTAAAATGAAAAGCGCAATGGTATTTGTAGCAGTAATAATTTCCACAATATTATTTTGGGCAACCTCAAATGTATGTAAATATAATTTTGCCGTAGAAAAAAGAACAAATATACTTAATGTTATTACAGAAGAGATTGATCCAACTATACCAAAAGCTAAAATATATTATTACAAAGAACTAAATTGTGCTGATGTAGAACTAGATTGGGACATAGATCGAGTAATTAAAAATTTAGAAGCAATTAGTGTAATAATTTATCAAGAACTTACGACTGATATTAGAGGAGAACCACTTTAAAGATTGATTGAGCTCATATTAGGTAGTAAAGTACTCACTATAGGGAGTTATAAAACTAACATGAGTGTTGAAAAAACCAATCTAGGTAATTTAAATGTTGTTTCAATAAAAGAAGCCACAGAAAAAAATAAGACCGAACCAGTATTTTCTAAAGGACTTTATCAATGGGTCATGTTTGTTATCTCTTTATATACAAGGGTAAGAGAGAATTTAAAAATTGACTTTGAGTCTTTTATTATACTTCAAGTAGTCGTTAGTCATTCATTGTACGAAGTAAATAAGTTAGGAATTAAGACGTTTTCTGAACTTGAAGATGAGATGGTTGATATACTTCATAAAAAACAAAATAAAACAACAAAACTCACGTTTGCAAGTATTTCAGAAGTTCTTCAGCTTCCAAGAGAAACAGTTAGAAGAAAAGTACTTGAGCTTTGCAAAAAAGATATTCTAATCTTTGAAAGTCAAACTGGCATCAAGCTTTCTAAAGGTTATAAAAATATTTATGGTAGTTTTGTTTCTCAAACAACAAATGATTTAAGTTCATTAATTAATAAATGGGACAAAAGTGGTGCACTTAAATTATTATTGGAAATGAAAAATAAATGAGCAAATTCTTTTACGCACTTTATGATTTAGCAAATTCAGCTTATACCATGATTATAATTACGTTTGTTACTTCAGCATACTTTGCAAACCAAATAGTTGGTAATCCACAGATTGGTGCAGCGTATTGGCAATGGACAGCAGGTCTTTGTGGAATTTTAATCGCACTAACCGGTCCACTACTAGGAGCATTTGCGGATAAGAAACCTGAAGGAAAAATAAATTTTTTACAATTATTTACACTGCTTTGTATTTTGATAACAGGTTTGTTCTGGTTTGCTAAGCCAAATGAAAATTATATTTTTTTTACATTAATAATTTTTTTTATTTCTAATTATTGTTATGAAGTTGGATCTATTTTTTATAATTCACTTTTAAAAAAATGTTCTAGCGAAAAAGATATTGGAAGAACATCTGGATTTGGTTTTGCTCTTGGATACCTAGGATCGGTTCCAATAATTTTAATTTCACTTTATTTATTTGTTCTTCCTGAAAAAACTCTATTTGGTTTAGACAAAAATAAATTTGAACACATAAGATTTATTCCAATTGTTGTATCATGTTGGTTTTTAATTTTTTCTTTGCCAATGATTTATTATTTTAAAAAAAAATTAGTTTATGAAAAAGATAATGATAAAAATTCTACTTATAAAAAAATATTTGAATTGATATGGAATAATAAATTTACTTCTGTTGGCAAATTTCTTTTAGCAAGAATGATTTATTCCGATGCACTTATAGTTTTAATTGCAGGTGGTGGAGTTTATGCTTCAGGAGTATTTGGTTTTACACAAGGTGAATTACTTAAGCTTGCAATCTATGGAAACATTGTTGCGTTCATCGGCGTTTTGTTTGGTGGTTATTTAAATGACAAGATATCTTCTAAAATAATTATTTTAATTTGTATTGCAGTGTTAACTTGTACAGTAATCTACGGATCTTTGATTGCTCAGACAAAGAGTCAATTTTTTTATAACGTTATGTTTATATCTTTTTTTATTGGTTCTATACAAAGTGCAAGCAGAGTTATGATGACGAAATTACTTAGCACTAATGATTTAGGAAAAGGTTTTGGATTATTTAGTTTTTCTGGAAGAATTACAGCTTTCGCAGGTCCTTTAACAGTTGGCACTATAACTTATTTGTATTCTCAAAGAATTGGTTTCTTATCTGTCTCAATTTTTTTTATTTTGGGTTTTATTCTTTTGCTTTCAACTAAAAATGTATAAAAAAAAATAAATACTACTTAAAATTGTAAAATTTATCATTTGAAAAGCAAAATTTAGACTATTCTTCTTCTAATTTAAGGTGAATCCAAAAAAATTTTATTTTTTTTAGTATAAAAATGAATTTGGAAAAAAAAAAGTTAAGGTCTAACACAAAAAAAAATTGCTCTAACACAAAAATAAAATTTTAAGTTGTAAAATTAAAATTTGTTGATTTTATTGACTTTTTTAAAAATTATTAAAATTATTTTTCTCTAACACAAATGAAGAATTTTTCAGAATTTTATGTTGTGTTAGAGTTTTTGTAAATTGTGTTAGAGAATTATGTAAATTTAAAAAAAAATAAAAAAAATAATTTTTATCTCGAATTGCAAAAAGTGTTGATTTACATGGTTTATTTAACTTATTATTAAATAATTGCCCAAAATAGGTATATTGATATTTTTTTTGTGTTAGACTTTTACTAAAATTGTGTTAGAGATTAGTAATTATGTTTAAGTAAAAAAAAAAATAAACTTATGAGTGAAGACGAAGATAAAAAAAATATTTCTGATAACGAGTCGAAGATTGATGAAAATCAATCTGAAGTAGAAAATTCTTCTACTGATGACAGCACTGAACAAAAAACAGAGCAAATTTCAGATAACAACCAGAATTTACAACCAGATAACGAACCAAGTGCTTCTGAAAAAGAAATAACTCCAGAAAATAAAAGTTTAGATGTTGAAAATACAGCACAAATAACTTCAGAGAGTGAAAGTGATGAAAATAAAAAAAAAGAACACGAAGTAATTCACAAGAAAGATGGAAGATTACATATTTATGTAAGACAAGATAAGTACAAGGGTGAATTAAAATCTAAAAATTGGGTCGGTAGACTTTATCACGATGGAAAACAAAAAATTTCATCCTCTGGCACACCTAATTTAGAAGAAGCAATTCCAATTTTAGAAAAATGGTTCGACGATGTTGTTTCTGGTAAAGAAAAAGAAAAAGAAGTTCAAGCACAAAGTGTTGCTACTGAGCAAACTTCTATACAGTCTGATAATTCTAATCAAATTGAAAATATTCAAGCAACAAACCAATCAACTACGACAACAGAAACTAAAAATGATACAACCAATTTAAATCAAGTTGATGATGAAGGAACTGAAAATAAAAAATCTAAATTTGCATTCTTAGATAATTTAAAAAATATTAAATTTAAAAAACCAGATTTTATTAAAAATAGTTCAGTATCAAAAAGCTCTTTGCCTGCCGGAGAATTTTCTAAAAAGATAGGAAGTTTTTTTAAATCTAAAATTGGAAAATCTTCAGTTAAAGGTGAAGAAATTGTAGGAGTAGAATTATCTAATAAAGAAATAAGATTAGCTCAACTTTCAAGCAATAAATCAAATCAATGGGTGCTTGATAAATTTTATGTTCACCCAGTAAATTTGCCAGATGATGCAAATATTTTAGATAACGGTGAAAAATTAGGAGCTGAACTTACAATTGCGTTACAGAAATCTAAAATTACTACAATGAATGCTGCGATTGCAATTCCAGTTACTAGTGCGATCATTAGAGTAGTAACAGCTCCTTTAATGAAGGATGAAGAATTACAAAAAGCTATTGAAACTAATTCACTTTGGGAAAATTTAGTTCAATTAACAGATAATCTTGATGATTACTCAATTTTCCACCAAGTTATTAATAGAAATGAAAAAGCTAACACAATGGATATATTATTTGTTGCATCAAAATTAGCTGACATTAATAATTACACATCAATTATAAAACAAAGCAATCTTAATCCAGTAATTATTGATGTAAAATGTTTTGCACTTAAATCTGCGGTTGACCAAATAAATCAAATTTCAAATAAGTCTGAGGACGCAAATCTAACTGCTGTATTAGAGTTTGGTTTAGACGAAAATTATCTTATGATTTTATATGATAATAACCCTATTATTACTGATATATTTTTAAGAGGTCAGGATAGAAAAATACTTTTAGAATCTCAAGATATAGAAGAAAAAGAAGCTCTAGTCAGAAGGTTTATTACACAAGTAAAACAAGCAGTTCAGGATTTTGAAACAAAATATGAGAGAAGAATAAGAAATATAAAAGTTGTTTCCGACTTAAATAATGTAGAAGATTTTTTATCTAGTTTTAGAAAAAATCTTATAAACGTAGGTTTTAATTTGTTTGACCCAATGGATGGATTGTTAATTCCTCAGCAAAATAAAGAAAAAGTAAATTTACCTAATAGATCTTATTTATCAACAGTCGTTGGTCTTGCATTTAGAAAATTAGATGTATTTGGATATTATAAATTTGTTACTGCTGTTAAAAATATAAATTTATTACCTGACAGAAAAGGAATGATTAAAGAGAAAAAGATGAAAGCTTTTTCTAATTTTGCCTTTAAAGGAATAGGAGCAACAGTACTAGCAATTTATACAATTCTCTTTGGTTTATCTTTTTGGAACATTTATTCTTATAACGTTAAGTTAGCTGACTACGATAATGTTCTTAAAACCCATAAATCTAAAAAGCTGGAAAAAGAAAAAATTGCTAAAGAGATGTCAAAAATTACAAAAACTTTAAGATTAAGTAAAACTTTAAAATCCAATAAAAAAATTAGTTATAGAATTTTAGCACAAGTTGCTATGAGCGTACCTAAAAGAGTAAAATTCGCTTCAGTCGATTATAATGGAAGTAATCAAATTATAATTAAAGGACAAGCGCAAAGTGACCAAGATATTTTAAAATTAATTGCAAATTTGGGTTCACAAGAATTAATAGATCAAGCTTCTTTAGGGCAAATGAATTACAGCGGCTCAACCACTGCCTCTGCGGATACAAAAAAAAAGTTTGTAGTTTACGTAAAATTAAAAGGATAACTTTATGGATTTAAAAAATATTAATTTAGATTTAAAAAATATTGATATACAAACTATAAAGTCAAAAATTCAGGCTATAGATAAAAAAATTTTAATCAAATTTGGTATTGGATTTGGTTCAGTAGTTTTATTTTTAATAATTTATTATGCAATTTTAAATCCAATAGTTAATAAGAAAAAAATCCAAATTGATGATATGCTATCAAAGCAAGATGAAATAACTCAATTTAATAATGACATAAAAAAAGCAAAAAAAAGTATTAAAAAATTAACACCTGAGTATGAAAAATATTCAACATTATTTCATAGTAAAGCTGAGGTAGAAGGATTGTATCAAACTTTAAGTGTATATGCTGGTCAGAATAATTTAGTTATTTCAAAAATTAAAAAGGGCACTCCTTCTCCTATAACTAAAAAGGCTGCCCTAGAAAGTATAAAGAAAAAGAAGAAAAAGAGCAAAAAGAAGAAAAGTGATGTAAAAGCCAAAAAGAATATTGCATATTATAAAATACCTGTAAATTTTCAGATAAAAGGGAATTTCTTGGGATATATCAAATTTAAAAGAGAAGTTGCTATGTCTAGAAAAATGTTAAATTTTGACAAAGAATCCATAAAAGTGGTAAAAGGTAATACAACCAGCACGGTAGTTGTGAGTGGAACATTAACAATAGTAGGTTTGCCAGATGAATTTTTTTAGACTTATAATTATATCTCTGTTTATATTTATTTCTTCACAGAAAGTTTTTAGTGATAGTCATGATGCTAACATCGTTGAAAAAGCAAAAGAAATAAATAAGCAAATTAAAGAAAAACAAACTCAAACTCAACAAAGTTTAAATCAAGATCTAGTTGAAGAAGAACCTTTGCCTTTAAATGATCCTTTCGCAGGTGATGCATCTACTGCCAGTACATTAATAACTAATGAACCAACAAATGCTTCCGCTAAGTTAAGATCTTATAAATTAGTAGCTTCATTTAACGGTACCGACCAGAGTTTTGCAACATTGGTTGATGATTCAGGTGAGTTTTTAACTTTAGAATTATTCGAAGAATTATCTAACGGATTGAAACTCGTTGATGTAAATTTGAAACAGGCAGTTTTTGAAAAAGATGAGGATAATAAGTTTATAGTTATTAATTTTAAAAATCAGATAAAGGAAGTAGATGAATATTAAATTTAATAAAATTTTTGTAATATTTGGTTTATCTGTTTCTATACTTCTAAGCGGTTGTACTTCTGATGGTAAATTTGGTATCAATAAATTTAAACATCAAACACCATTAATAAAGGATGATATTAAAAAGAAGGGAAAAATTGAAGTTGATAAGACTGCAGAAATGGGACCTAAGCCTGCAATTGCAGATGTTATTAAATTAGGAAAAAGAAAACAAATTTCGTCACAAAAACAAAGAAATTATCTTTTGATATCAGACGACTACAAGTTGTTAAAACAAAACGTATCATTTAAATTCCAGAACTTAGACTACAAGTCAGCGATGGAATTAATGGCTAAAGCAGGTGAAATAAATATTTTGATAGGTGATGAGGTTGCTGGTTCGGTGACTGCTCAGTTACTTAATGTTCCATGGGACACAGCATTTAATGCACTATTAGATTTAAAAAATTATGCAGCTGATTTTGATGTATCTAGCAATCTAATAAGAGTCCATTCACCATCTAATTTAACACAACAAGAATCGACAAAATCTGCACGAGCACAAGCTGTTAAAAAGAAAGTTGAATTAGAGGACTCAGTTGAGCCAGTGGTTTCGGAAATATTTAGGCTTTATTACATAAGTCCTGCAGAGGCAAAATCAACATTAGATGAATTATTCAAAGCAACAGACGCTGCTACTGCATTGGTACAAATTACAGAGGAAAAAACAACAAGATCAATAATAGCAAGAGGTAAAGAAAAAGATTTAGATGTTGTAGATAAAATAATCAAAGAAATAGATGTTAGAACTAAACAAGTTTTAATTGAAGCGTTTATTGTTGAGGCGAACTCCGACTTTGAAAGAGCTCTTGGAACTAGACTGGGAGGCTACTATAAAAGAAAAGGAAATGTGGCAGGCGGTGTTCAAACTACAAGCACAGGAGATGCAGGAATTGGTGCTGCGACAGCTGGTTTAGCTTCTACTACTGATAGTTTAACTGACTTTACTGCAGCCGGAGCTACTAGTGGAATAGGAATATTAAGAAAGACAGGTTCTGCTGTATTAAAAACTGAAATTACAGCTCTAGAAATTCTAGGATTAGGAAAAACAATATCAAATCCTAAAATTTTTACTTTAGATAACCAAGTTGCAACTATAACTCAGGGAGAGGAAATACCTTATCAGTCAAGTTCATCTGAGGGGTCTGATACATCATTTAAAGAAGCAGCTTTAAAAATGACAGTTACCCCTAGTATTATTGGTGATGGTAACGTTCTTTTAGACATTCAAGTTAATAATGACACTCCAAACAGGTCTAATCCAGGAGATCCAGCAATTAATAAAATGGAAATTAGCACTAAACTTTTAGTTGCTGACGGTGACATTGTTGTAATTGGTGGGATTAAAAAGAACGCTGTAACTAACAGCAAATCACAAACTCCAGGAGCTGGGGATGTCCCTGTAATCGGAAATTTATTTAAAGGTAAGTCAAATACTGATAACATGGATGAATTATTAGTATTTATTGCACCGAGGGTTTTATAGAATGTTGAAAATTAGTAGAGAAAGTGAAATTAATTTGATTAATGTCTTAATTGATAATGACATTATTTCAGGAAAAGATTTAATTAATATTAAAAAAGTAAGTACAGAGGGGAACAAATCTCAGATTGATGCTGTATTTGAACTTAAGTTAACTGATGAGGAAAAAATACTTGATGTCTTAGTTAAAGAGCAAAATCTTGAGGTTATAGATCTTTCTAAAATTCAAATTGATGAAGGAGTTAAAAGCGTTCTACCTTCAAACTATATTAATGTAAACTTTGTTGCACCATTTAAAGTTGACGGAAAAACTCTTCATATTGCAATTTCTGATAGTTCTAAACTTGGCTTGATGAGAAATTTAAAAGCTATTACAAAAAAAAATATTGAACTTCATGCAGCAAAAGTATCGCAAATCTCAGAATTTATTGAAAAACTTTTATCAGAGAGTGGTGATGTAACTGCAGATACAATCAGAAAAGAGAATAAAGAAAAAACGAAAACATTTGACTCTGATTTAGGTGAAGCAGGTGAAGTTTTAGAAAAAAAACCAGAGGAGGATATTGAGGCAATAGAAAACGAGTCTGAGGTGATAAAATTTAGTACAGCTGTAGTAGCTGACGCAATAAAATCAGGTGTGAGTGATATTCATATAGAGCCATATAGGTTTAGTTCAAGAGTGCGTTATAGGTTAGATGGTATGTTAAATGAACAAGAACAATATAGAAAATTTCTTCACGATAATTACGGTGCAGTTGTCACTCGGTTTAAAATTATGGGTAAACTTGATATCGCGGAGAGAAGACTACCTCAAGATGGAGCAATTAATTTTAAAATTGATGGAAAGGTAGTTGACCTACGATTATCTATTTTACCGACTGCAAATAATGAAAGAATAGTAATGAGGGTTTTAAACAAAGATGCAGGTGACATTACATTAGAGCAATTAAACTTTGATGATATTGATTTAAAAAACTTAAGAAAAGCAATACATGGTACTCAAGGATTGATACTTGTAACCGGACCAACTGGTTCTGGAAAATCAACAACACTTTATAGTATTCTTAAAGAAGTCAGCAAACCTCACTTAAATATATTAACAGCAGAGGATCCAGTTGAATATGAATTAGATGGAGTAGGTCAAGTTCAAATTAAGGATGATATAGGATTAAGTTTTGCTGCTGCATTGAGATCATTTTTAAGACAAGACCCAGAAATAATATTGGTTGGGGAGATGAGAGATAAAGAGACAGTTGATATTGGACTTAAAGCTGCGCTTACAGGACACTTAGTATTTAGTACACTTCACACTAATGATGCTCCAAGCACAATAACTAGATTACAGAACATGGGAACGCCTGATTATTTAATAAGTGCTGCCTGCCAAATGGTTTTGGCACAAAGGTTAGCTAGAAGATCGTGTAAAGATTGTAGAGTTCCTGACGACGATGTTACTCCAAAGGTTTTACAGGATTTAGGTTTTAGCCCAGAGTTAGCATCAAGAGTTAAAGCGTTAAAAGGAAAAGGTTGTCCTAAATGTAAAGACAGCGGGTATAAAGGCAGACAAGGTATCTATGAAATCTTAATGGTTACAAAGCCTGTTAAAGAAGCAATCTTAAGAAAAGCAACAACACCTGAATTGAGAGAAATAGCAATTAAAGAGGGATTTCAAACAATGCAGGATATGGGCAGAAGATTAATTGCAAATGGAGAACTAAACTTTAGAGAGTACGAAAGAGTTTTATCGGCTTCATAGAAAATTATGGAAGCATTTACATATAAAGGTATTGCAGAAGGAAAATATGTTGAAGGTGAGATAGAAGCTATTAATCAAGAAGAAGCATCTCACAAACTTAAAGAACAAAAAGTAATAATCACAAATCTTATAAGATCAAAGAAAAAAAAAGGTGAAAGTAAAGCCAAATCTAAAGGTGGAGGATTTTCTTTTGGCAAAAAGAAAGTCAAAGTAGAAGATATACTCATATTTTCAAAGCAATTTGCTACAATGGTTAAAGCAGGACTGCCCATCCTAGAGGTTCTTGGAATGTTAAGAGATCAACTTGAAAACCCTTCAATTAAAGAATTGATAGAAGATATAAGAAAAAGTCTTGAAGGTGGTGTAACTTTATCAAAATGCTTTGAAAAATATCCGCAATACTTTGATAATGTTTATTGCAATCTAGTTAAAGCAGGTGAGGCAAGTGGTAAATTAGATGTATTTTTACTTAAAATTGTAGACTCACTTGAAAAAAAAGAAAAGATTAAAAAGAAAATTAAATCCGCATTAATGTATCCTTCAATAATGTTTACCGTAGCAGTAATTGTAAGTGCTTTTATGTTAATAAAAGTAGTACCTGTTTTTGCTAAGATGTACGCTGGAATGGGGGTAGAACTTCCAGGTACTACAGCAGCAATAATGTCGATGAGTGATTTTTTACGGGGAACTGGTGGACTGGTTTTACTATTTGGATCTATAGGTTTTTTTGTAGCCTTTAAATATTTAACAACTAAAAACGAAGCAATAAAATATAAATGGCATAAACAAATTTTAAAACTTCCAGTATTTGGCGATTTAATTTTAAAATCATTGTTAGCAAGAATTTCTTTAATTATGGGAAATCTAAGCGCAGCGGGAGTAAATTTATTAGAAAGTTTAGAGATTGCTAAATCAGTTAGTAATAATGTTGTTGTCACTGAAGCTTTAGAAAATGTTAAAAAAGGTGTTTTCTCTGGTGACACATTAACAAAACTTTTTTTAAAGGAACCTTTGTTTCCTCCAACTTTCAGCCAATTAATTTCAGTAGGTGAACAGACTGGACAATTAGATGAAATGTTTAATTCAGTTGCGATGTATTATGAGGAAGAATTTGACGGCGCCGTTGACAACATGTCTAGTTTAATTGAACCAATAATGATTGTTTTTATGGGAACAATGATTGGTGGGTTGATGATTGCAATGTATTCACCAATATTTAATGTTGGTGCACTAATCGGCTAAATTTTTTTTGTAAGAACAAGATGATTAACCCACTGTTGTTCATTTTTTTTAAAAACAGCATCATCCATAATTTGTTTAATAAAATAAGTTCCTAAGCCACCAGGCTTAATATCGTCAAGTTTTCTATGTTGTACATTTCCTGGTACTACAGGCTTTCCTTTGTCAAAAAATCCTATTTCCAATTCGTTATCTTTTAAAGATATTTTTATTTCCATTCTATCTGTAGTCTCTGCAACATCTTTATAGCCATGTTTTACAATATTTTGGGCAGCTTCAGCGATTGCTAATACAAGTTCATCTTTTTGGTCTTGTGGTAGCTCTATTTTATTAAAAACATCTCTTGAGAAAGTTCTTACCTCTTTTAAGCTAGCACTGCTTACAAGAAAATCTTTTGACTCTGAAATATTCATTACTCTAGGTTTAATATCTGTTCTAATTTTGCCATCATTATTACTTTTAAAACAGATTTACTTACTTCTTTAACTATTACTTTTGTATTACTTTCTAGTGCTTTTTGGTGACTTTCTATAAGAACGGATATTCCTGAAGAGTCCATATAAGATACATCTTTTAAGTTTAAATGAACTTCCTTACCAGACTCTACTAATGGTAAAATTACCTCTTTTGCCTTTTCGGTCACGTCCATATCAATCTCACCATTAAGAAATACTGTACTGACGTTTCCTTCTTCTGTAACTTTGTATGTCATATAATTTTACAATTTAAAGTGATAGCATATATATGTTCTATATAAATAACTAAATTTTACCCATTCTGGGGAAAATTGCTTAAATTTATATAGTATAATTCATATTTATAAAGTGTTTACTTATTATAAATAATTATTAAAAATTAGAAAAAATAAAAAAAAAGGAATAAAATGAAAAACAACAAAGGTTTCACACTTATTGAATTGCTAGTTGTTGTTGCAATTATAGGTATTTTAGCAGCTGTAGGAACTGTTGCATATACAGGTTATACTGCTTCTGCACAAAAGAATGCATCAAAAACTTTATATTCACAATCAGTTAAATATTTAACAGCAGAAATACAAAAGTGTATTTTAAATCCATCGGGTACTGCACTTGAAGGTAATATCACTTGCAATGCTAGCCCTACGCCTACGCAATGGGCAGAAGCGTTTGAGACAAAATCAACGGATAAGAATCCTCATAATTCATCTGAAGCAGCAGTTTCAGTTGCTGCAGCTGGTACTACTGAAGGTACATTATATGTAACAGCAGTGGAAGCAGATGATACAGCAGATCCGCCAGTTGAAGCTAGTCTTACTCTTACAATGACACCGGCAGATGGAGAAGATACGTTATCACAAGCTGTTACTTTAGAGTAAAAATTTTTTTATGACTAGAAGCTCTGGTTTTACATTAATAGAGCTTCTAGTTGTAGTCGCAATCATTGGAATTTTATCAGCGGTTGGAACAGTTGCCTATTCAGGTTACGTAGCAGGTACACAACAAAAATCTGCAGAAAGCATGTTAATGACAATTGGTTTAGCTCAAACCGAAGAGATGTCTAACTATGGAAGTTATTATTCTTCAGACGGATCAGAAACAGTAGGAACTGATTGCACACCAAGTGAAGATACTTCAGGAAATATTGGATCGGAATTATTCGGAAAAGCAGAATATATTGACACTGAGGATATTGATTATAATTTTTGTACTTATATTTCAGCCACAGGATTTACCGCAATTGCTTCAAATGGCACATGCACTATAACAACAGATGAAACAGGAGCAACAACCACTGAAGGGTGTTAACTTAATAAAAAGATTGAATGAAGAGGGGAACTCAAAAAAAACGTTTTGGAAAAAAGAGGAATGTTTTAAAAAAGTCTTCCTCTAAATTTGGAATTTACGGAATATTAGCTTTTTTTCTATTTCTTGGACTTTTTTCTGAAAGTGTAAGAACTGTTCCGGCTGGAGCCTTTAGCGAACTACCTTTAGATAGTAATTTAAAAATAGAGAATTTAAATTCTCAACTTATTGAGCAAAAAGTTTTAAATGCCTCATATATCAAATCTAGTAAAATTGAATATAAAGTTAAAAAAGACGAAATTATTAAAACTAATCAAATAAAGTTTTTTGATGAACCAAAAAATTTAGAAAATAATAAAACAATAACTATTGCTAAAACTCCTAAGATTTCAATTAAAAATACTGAGGAGTCGTTTACTATCGAAAATAAAATTAAAAATAAAGTTTTAGATGTTCCAAAAATTGAAAAAACTATAAAACTAGCAGAGACAAGCGCAACTACTATTACAGTTAATGGTGAGGAAAAAGTAATTCCAGGAACAATGGACAAAAATATTACTTATATGCAAATTCTTCAAAAACCTAATGATTTAGAATTAAACCTTAAATACGCTCAGCAACAAGGAAAAATGGGTAATTACAAACAAACAATAGCGACACTTGAGAGACTAAATATGATTTACCCAGATAATATTGAAATTAAATTATATTTATTGTCGGTACTTGTACAAGCAGACTCTCCTAATAAAGCGTTAGGTGTAATTGAAGATATTAAATCTAATCCAGATGTAACAACTGAAGATTTAGAAACAGTAAGTGAGATAGAACAGGAAATGAAAGATAGAAGAGCTCCTAAACTTTGGTATGTAATGGCAGAGGTTTCAAGTGGGGGAGTTCAAAGCAATAATGTAAATAGCGTTTCTAAAACTAGAAGACAATATAGTTCAGGAGAAATTAGCAGTTTTAATTCTGCGATGTTTGATAGAACTTATACAAATGCAATGAGTTTAACTGCAATAAGATCTATAGGAGAAGCTTCATCATTTACCATTAATGCAAGTTTCTCTGATGCAAGGCAAAATGTAGGAACTTCGGATACAGCTGATGGTTATGGCTTAATGTTAGGCTATGATACTACAATTGGCAATCAAAGTTTAAGCCCATATTTAATGTTAGGTAAAACTGACTATCAATATGACGCTGATAGCTTTTCATTGATGGCAGGTTTAAGCGGATCCTTTATGGCAGGTGAGCGTTCAACAATTGGTTATGGTTACACTTACTCTGAGAGTAAAGGCAATGAAAATTCAAGTGGCTCTACTGCAAACGAAACTAATGCGGTTGGTCATTCAGTTTCCTTAGAACACGGCTTTATGTTGAGCGACATTATTTCAACTAGTCTTGGTTCAACTTTAAGTATTTCAGAGGCGAAAGTTGGAACAAATGATTTTGTTACATATGACTATTCAGCCAGAATAAACCTTGCACTTCCATGGTCGTATATTTCCATTGGTAATGGTTTGAGTTTTAATGATTATGTACATGCTGACTCTAGCACTACTTCAGAAAAAAAGAGATCCGATGTTACAAACACTATTGACTTAATGTTAATTAAAGCTGTTGGTGATTTTTTACCTTCAATTGATCCTAATAAAAATTTACTTATGACATTGTCAATGGATAGAGTATTTTCGGAAGGCAATATGATGAATTATGATTATATCAGCGATTCCATATCATTTAATATCTCAAAGTCTTTTCAGCTCTTTAAAGATTAAATCACTATTAAATTCTTATGAAATTTAAATGTTATCAAAAAATGTGGATTTTAAAGGCTTATTTATTTCAACCTTTTCAAGAATAACCTAAAATGGTGTAAAAATGTCTTTGAAGATATGAACTAATGTATATATTTAAATTAATGAAAAAAATAATATCACTAATAGCTAGTTTTGTACTTTTTGCTAATATAGCTCAAGCTCAAGAGTTGAGCATTGATAAACAATTAGTCGGTATAGTTGGTGCAATATCTGGTACAGTAAAAACTGAAACTAGAACACTTAAAGCTGGTGATAAAATATATTTAAACGAAACGATTTATGCAGCTGAGGGAGCAGGTACTCAGCTATTATTACTTGACCAATCTACATTTACAATTGGGTCAGACTCCGAAGTTGTAATGGACACATTTATATATGATCCAGCAACAAATGATGGAAAAATAGTTGCAAGTGTAAAACAAGGAAGTTTAAAAGTAATTTCTGGTTTAATAAGTAAAAAAAATCCTGACAGTTTAACAGTTGAAGTTCCTGAGGGAACACTTGGATCAAGAGGAACAGAATTTCAAACAATAGTATCAAAGAAAAGAACAGACACTTTATTAATTGGTCCTGGTAAAAATAATACATTAGGTTTAAGACCAGGTGCAGTTTTAGTCGGTAATAAGTTTGGAAGTACTATGTTGAACAATCCATACAGTATTTCAAGCATGAAAACTGGACAAGCTCCAGATAGAGCAAAACAAATTACAAAAAACCAATTGAAGAAATTTAAAAAGAAAATGAAAGCTTTAAGAGTTGCAAAAGCTGACGGAACTTCAAAAGAAGAAAGAAAAGCACTTAGAAAAAAAATTAGACAAGATTTAAAAGCTCAAGGTTTTGAAAAAGAAGAAATAAAAGCAATAATTAAAGAAAATTTAAAGAAGGACAATGAAAAAAGAATAGTTCTTCTTCAACAAGAAGTAGATAACAATATAGATGTAACGGATAATAATGTAATTGATGAAGACGCGATTATACAAAATGAAATTACTGAAATTAATGAAATAGAAAGTCCAGAACCAACTCCTGCAATAGAGAAAAAAGATAAGAAAAAAGATAAGAAAGCAATTAAAGAAGACAAAAAGAAGAAAAAGAAAAAGAAAGTAAACAAAAAGAAAAAAGGCAAAAAGAAAAAAGCTGTTAAAGAAAAGAAAAAAGGAAAAAAGAAAAAAGCAGTAAAGAAAAAGAAAGAGAAAAAGAAAAAGGCAGTTAAGAAAAAATCTACTAAAAAGAAAAAAGCAGTAAAGAAAAAATCTACTAAAAAGAAAAAAGCAGTTAAGAAAAAAACTAAAAAGAAAAAGGTAGTTAAGAAAAAAGCTAAAAAGAAAAAAGTAGTTAAGAAAAAGCCCAAAAAGAAAAAAGTAGTTAAAAAGAAAAAAGTTAAAAAGAAAAAAGTTGTTAAAAAAAGAAAAGTTGTTAAAAAGAAAAAAATAGTTAAGAGAAAAGTAGTCAAGAAGAAGCGAAAGAAGAGAAAAAAGAGAATTCGTAAGAAATAGGCCTAAAAACTTAATCAAGTTTTATTTACTTTAATTTTATTGTGGTTAAATTCAGAATTGTGAAAGCAATTTTATTAAAATACCAAAATTATTTAATCTTTTTAGTTCTTTTGATTTTATTAATAGTACTCAAAATAATTAATCCAAGTTTCGTAAAATCAATTTCTTTTATAAGTTTTGACTTATACCAAAAAACATTTCCTTTGGTAAAACAAGACTCTAATGTTGTCATTATAGATATTGATGAAAAAAGTTTAAGTAAATTTGGACAATTTCCATGGAGCAGGTCAGTATTTGCTAGAATAATAGATAAGGTAAATGAAAGTAAACCAAAGGCAATTGGCTTCGATGTTTTTTTTACTGAAAAAGACAAACAATCTCCTGAAGAAATTATAAAAGCTTACGATTTGATACCTCAAGATGTTTCAAATTTACAAAAAATTAAAGGTCATGATGAAATATTTAGTGAAGCATTACAAAATTCTAATTCAGTAATTGCAGTTCTTGGCAGCAATGTTTCTTCACTCGGAACTTATGAGAGAAAAGCAAAAGCAAGATTTCTCTCTAAAGGTGGAGATCCAAATAATTTTACTTACGCTTATCCATATTCAATAGGTTCTCTAGAAAAACTTGAGAAAAGTGTAAAGGGACTTGGTTCAATATCATTTTTAGATCAAACAGACGGAATAATTCGTTCATTACCTTTAATAGTTCGTTTTGATAAAAAATTGTACCCCACTATGGGTTTAGAAATGGTTCGTGTGGGAAATAATCAAAAAAATTTATATATTGAATTAAATGAGGTAGGGATAAAAAGAATAAGTTCTAGACCTCATAAAGTTGTTTCAGATCCAAATGGAATAATTTGGATAAAATATAAAAAATCATTAAAAAGTCAGTATATATCAGCAAGTTCAGTTTATGATGGGAAGTTTGAAGATTCTTTTTTTAGGAACAAGTATGTTTTAATTGGAGCATCTGCTCAAGGATTATTTGATTTAGTAAAAACACCTTTGGGTGTAACTATCCCAGGAGTTGAAGTACATGCAAATGTAATTGAGAATATTTTAGATCAAAATTATCTTATTAGAAATCCTAATACATATATTTTTGAACTATTATTTTCTATAATTGTTGCATGTGTTACTTTTGCATTTTCTCAAAAAATTAAACCAAAATACAGTTTATCTATTTTTTTTGGAAGTTTCTTAACGGTAGTAATCATAGGTTATAGCATTTTTATATTCAGGTCTGAGTTAGTAGATATTAGTTACCCAATTTTTATGCTTACTTTAACATTTCTAACAGGACTTTATTTTAGGTTTGTTGAAGAAAATAAAATTGCATTATCCAATTTGCAAAAAGAAGCTAAACTATTAAAGGAAAGAGAACTTGCAGGAGAAGTTCAAAAAAGCTTATTTCCAGATATTTCAAGATTTGAAAATTTTATTTATGCAACTAATGTTCCTGCTAGAGATGTTTCAGGTGACTATTTTGATGTAGTAAGCGTTAGTAAAAAAGAGTATTTTTTTACATTGGCTGATGTTTCAGGAAAAGGAATTAAGGCTGGTATGTACATGGCTAAGGCATCCTCAATTTTTAGGACTCTATCAAATCTCTCATATCCTCTTGAGAAAGTAGTCTACGGTGTTAACAACGAGTTAGTTGCAGCAAAATTTAAGGGTATGTTTGTAACTGCTGTTTTTGGTAAATTTAATACAGAAACTAAAGAGGTAACTTTTGTAAACGCTGGTCACGAAAGTATAATGGTTTTTGATAGAGATAAAAATTTTGAATTTATAAAATCTGAACTTCCACCGATAGGTATTATTAAATATTTTGCAGAGTCTATGGTCAAATCCAAGACAATTAATTTGAAAGATAAAACATTTGTAGTTTATACAGATGGTGTAACCGAAGGGTATTTGCAAAATGGTCAAGAATTAGGTGCTGAAGGAGTCCAAAGAATAGTAAAAGATCTAAGTGATATAACTCCAAAATTGCTTGTAGATTCAATCGCAAAAGAACTAAATTGGGGTGCAGATAAATTAAGAGATGATATTACATGTTTAGCCTTGGATTTGAAAAATATAGAATTACTTCAATTTAAAAAAAAAAAGAAAGAGGAAAAAAAAAGTGAAAATTAGAGCAATTTTTCTTACTATTTTATTAATAGCATTTAAAAGTTCTGCTTATAGTTCAAATAATTCACCTTTTAAAAACCTAGTAATATTAACAGATCCAAAAGAATATAAAGAGATAATATTCAAAGATATCAATGGAAAGAATTTAAGTTTAAATGATTTTGAAAGTGATATCTATATACTAAATTTTTGGGCAACTTGGTGCTTACCATGCAAAGAAGAAATGCCTTCATTAAATAATCTACAAAGTAAAAAAAACTTGGAAGTAATACCGATAAACGTTGAAATTCAAAACAAAAAAAAATCACAGAAATTTTTTAAAGACCTTAACATAAATAATTTATCAATTTATTTTGATGATGAAAATAATTTAGCAAATTTATTTAAATTAAGAGGTATACCAACTACTATTATTTTTAATAAGAAAAGAGACGAAGTAGCAAGAATTCTTGGTGAATTTAATTTTACTGATAAAAAATTTACCGATTGGCTTGAAAATATAAACATAAATTAAAATTATTTATCTTTTAGTTTGTAAAAAAATATATTAAGTTCTCGTAATAAGAGAATATGACAAGAAGAATTTTTTATATAATATTTTTTTTAATATTAAATGGATGTGCGCAATATAGTTCACTAGTTGGTCCTTCATATACTTTTGCGAAATCTGGAAGTGTTTTACAAGCAGGCAATTCAGTAGCAACTTCTCATATGTTAAAAAAAACGGTTTCTAATAATACTTATGACACTTTTAATTTACACGCTCAAGACCAGAGAATGTGTGAAACTTACCATTCGTCTAATTTAAATGAAATTTTTTTTGAAACTTTAGACGAAATTTCTTGTTATAAAGATCCATTTAGTATTTTAAAATAGAATTTATATCAAAATTGATATTTATTTTTGTTAATTTTTTTTCTTAATAATTTTCTAGAGTATTCGAATTTTTTTCTGTGTTTGATGCTTTTGGAATGTACTCTTTTCCTCCAAAGTTTGAATGAGGATGGCTTTAAAGTATTTCTCATTATTTTTATAACTTGATTTTCTGACTTACCTGTTTTCTCTTTTATCTCCTCAAATGTAATTCTGTCAGCCCAAGCTGCCCAGATTATCCAATTAGGACTTTTCATGTTTGGCTGAGTTTTAATAACTTTAGTCTGTGGTCTGTGACTTTTTTTCATAATATTTTAAGAAACAGATATAGCTTAAATTCTTCTAGTATGGTATTGTAACTTTAGATAGTCCTGATAAGCCATCTTTAGCTCCCGGTTTTTTTAGGACTATCCAAAAAAATCACTTATATAATATAGAAGATTAATAGTTCCTTTTTTAGCAATTAGGTATACAAATTAAAACTATGAAATTGGGTTTTATAGGAACTGGAAATATATCTTCTGATGTTGTTCATGGAATATGCAACTCTAAAATCTCATTTAAAAAGATTATATTATCCCCTCGCAATAAAAACAAAGCATTAAAGTTAAAAAAAAAATTTAAAAAAGTTGAAGTTGCTAAAAGCAATCAAGAAGTAATTGATAAGTCAGACTGGATATTTTTGGGTGTTTTACCACAAATTGGTGAAAAAATATTGCCTAGCTTAAAATTTAAATCTAAACAAACCGTTGTTAGTTTTATTTCAACTATAAATTACACAAAATTAAAAAAAATTATAAAAAAAAAAAATTAAAATAGTTAGAGCAATTCCAATGCCTCCTATTTCTCTTGGTAAAGGACCAGTTGCAATTTTTCCACCAGATAAAAAAGTCAAGAATTTTTTTGACAAAATAGGAATAACTATTGAAATTAAAAGTGAAAGTTTATCAAAGAACTTTTGGGCAATTTCAGGTACAATGGCTTCATTTTATGAAATTTTAAGAGTTTTATCTAATTGGTTAACAAAAAAAGGTTTAAAAAGAAAACAAGCTCAACAGTATGTTACTTATTTATATTCTGCTTTAGCTGAGCTTTCGAAGGCTAATTCAAAAAAAAATTTAAAACTTTTAGTTAAAGAATCTCAAACACCAGGTGGTCTTAATTGGCAAGGACTTAATGAATTGAGAAAGTCTGGATATTTTAAAGTTTTAGAAAAATCTATTAATAATATTCTTAAAAGACTAAATAAAGTATAGTTTTTAATGCATCCAGATTCGAATATTTTAAAAATTGATAATCTTTCAAAATTTTTTGGAGGTTTAGCTGCAGTAGACTCATGTTCTCTAAACATAAAAAGAGGTTCAATCACTGGCATAATTGGGCCAAATGGATCAGGCAAAACAACATTATTTAATTTAATAGCAGGAAATTTAAAACCAAACGAAGGAAAAGTAATTTTTAATGACGAAGATATAACCCATGTTCCATCTTATGATTTATTCTCAAAGGGAATACTTAGAACTTTTCAAATTGCACACGAATTTTCTAATTTGACCGTTCTTGAAAATTTAATGATGGTCCCTGGAAATCAATCTGGAGAAAATCTTATAAACGCACTTTTAAAACCTTCAATAATTAAAAAAGAGGAAAACGAATTAAGAAAAAAAGCTTATGAAGTTGCAGATTTTTTAAATTTAAAATATCTAGCCAATGAACTTGCCAGCAATTTATCTGGGGGTCAAAAAAAACTTCTAGAACTTGGGAGAACAATGATGGTTGATGCTAAATTAGTATTATTAGATGAAGTAGGCGCTGGTGTTAATAGAACCTTATTAAAAGATTTAGGCACTGCAATTTTAAGATTAAACAAAGAAAAAGGATACACGTTCTGTATGATAGAGCATGATATGGATTTTATTAGTAGAATGTGTGACCCCGTTATTGTAATGGCTGAAGGTTCAGTTCTTTTCGAAGGGACTTCAGATGAAGTTAAAACCAATGAGAAAGTTATAGAGAGTTATTTGGGTAAGGCTAACAAAAATTTTGGAGACTAATCGAATGGCATTTTTTGAAGGAAATAAAATGACAGCCGGGTACGGCAATGGTCCAGATATAATTAATAGTTGTTCTATCAATGTTAACAAAGGAGAAATTGTTGCAATTCTTGGTCCCAACGGTGCAGGTAAATCTACAGCAATGAAAGCTATGCTCGGTTTACTTAATTTAAAATCTGGAAATATTTTAATTGATGGAAATGACATTTCAAATTTAAGCCCTCAAGATAGAGTAAAGCGTGGCATCTCTTTTGTACCACAGACTAGAAATGTTTTTTCAGAACTAACAGTAAAAGAAAATTTGGAAGTTGGTGCTTTTTTAAGAAATGACAATATAGATGATGTTATCGAGGATATCTTTGAACTTTTTCCTATTTTAAAAGAGAAGGCCTCTCAAGTAGTAGGAGAGCTATCAGGAGGTCAAAGACAACAAGTTGCACTTGGTAGAGCATTAATGATCCAGCCATCAGTTCTTATGTTAGACGAACCAACTGCAGGAGTTTCACCTATAGTTATGGATGAATTGTTTCAGCATATTATTAAGGTAAAAGAAAAAAATGTTGCAATTATAATGGTTGAACAAAATGCAAA
>MDTB01211347.1_pt1 | contig 24088 bp, 28 predicted proteins | sample 811161 | NCBI WGS metagenome assembly MDTB01 (sample SAMN05326650, study PRJNA326480) | marine metagenome | isolation source: seawater | place: Mediterranean Sea | collected 2009
ATTGCCTCTTTACTGTTTTTAACTAGTCCAAAATCTTGTTCTAGTTGACCCAGTCTCGCAACTTCATCACCTAACATCAAGTGAGGAAATACTCCTGCACCGATTTTATTACTAATCCAGAAAACTGGTAGTAAGTAAGCAATGATTAATACGATGTATTGAGCTACCTGCGTCCATGTTACGGCTCTCATTCCACCTAACATCGAACAGATTAAGATACTAATTAATCCAACCCAAACACCTAGTTCGAATGGAATACCTAGCGCTCTTGAAGCAATTGTTCCCGTAGCGTTAATTTGAGCAGTTACATATGTGAATGAAGCTATGAAAAGCACGAATACTGAGCAAGCTCTCACGAGATTACCACCGTATCGTGTTCCAATAAAATCAGGAACAGTGTAACATCCAAATTTCCTTAAGTATGGAGCTAATAGAGTTGCTACAAGTACATATCCACCTGTCCAACCAACTAAGAAAGCCATATATGTATAGCCACCAAAGTATACTCCACCCGCTAAGGCTACGAATGATGCACCTGACATCCAGTCAGCTGCAGTTGCCATCCCGTTGAACACGGTAGGCACTTGTCTTCCGGCAACATAATAAGCATCTACTTGGACAGTTCTTGATAAATAACCAATGAAGGCATAAATCAAAACAGTAAAAGCTACAAACATAACACCTATGTTTTTAGCCGATACTCCTGCTTGCTCCGCTATTGCCATCAATATAATGAATACAGCGAAACCTCCTGTGTAGAGACCATATATTTTGGGAAGATTTTGTATAAATCCACCTTTAAACATTAGTTACCATCTCTTTCTGAGTAACCATGTTCCTCATCTATTTTTTCTTGTTTATTGGCAGTCCAAAATAACATTACCACAAAGGCAAGAAGTGATCCTTGCGCCGTCATGTAATAAGCTAGTGGGTACCCAAGAAAAGACATTGTGTTTAGTTCAGAACCAAACATAAATATCACCATTGAGAAAAAGAACCAAAGAACCAATGTAACTATCATATGGTTTTTAGTCTTAGCCCAATAAGCATCTTTATTTGCCATTTTTCCCCCTTTTTTACTTTTTACTTTTAACTAAATTAAGCAGTATTAGTGGAATGATCATACCCAAATAAAGATTAATTAAAAGTTAAAAAAACGGAAATGACCTGCTACAAAGCTATATAAATAAAGGAAAATTTTTAGTACAACGTGAGATTGAATTTAAAAAGCATTATAAACACGCTTAAAGATGTAAGGGACTATATTTTCCCTATAAAAAAAATAACAAGTAGATTTAGGAGCATTAAATCTTTAGACGATCTTAAAATTTTTATTCAAGAAAGATCAGCACACGTTACTCAAACAACTTTATATGGATATATAAAAACAAGGATAGGTTCTCGTTACGCACTTATGTTTGAAGATAAAGTTTTTTCCGAGTCAATAAATATTGCTAAGTGGAATATTTACATGAGCGCTCTATCTGATTGCACTTTGTATGTTTTTTCTTATCTTATTAATAAAAAAAATTTAAAACAAAACGACGCTGAAAAAATTTTCATCTCAATCATTAATGAAGAGATGAAAAACGGATTGAACAAAGAACTTTTTGAAAAGTCAAAAATAAATTTTCAAAATAGAATTCCAAACATAGATTGGCAAAATTATTATTTAAATGATCCGTTTAAAAATAGTGGAAATGCACTTTATACTTGGTCGCCAATTGCAGAAGAATTAAAAATTCTTGATAAAGAAATAGTAATTAACTCAATTGACTTAAAATGGAATTTAGTAAAAAATGAATTTGAAGAACTTACTAAAGATTTAAATTTTAATTAATTTTTATTTTGTCTATTATTTATCAAAGACTCTACAACGCTTGGATCAGCTAGCGTAGTAGTATCACCTAACTCATTATGTTCGTTGGCTGCTATTTTTCTTAAAATTCTTCTCATAATTTTTCCAGACCTTGTTTTTGGTAAGCCAGGTGCAAATTGAATTAAATCTGGTGTCGCAATTGGACCTATTTGCTTTCTAACCCAAAGTTTTAGTTCTCTTTCTAAATCTCCATTTGGTTGTTCATCAGCATTAAGAGTAACATAGCAGTATAAGCCATTTCCTTTTATATCATGAGGAAATCCCACAACAGCAGCTTCAGCTACTTTAGGATGTGCAACGAACGCACTTTCTATTTCTGCTGTCCCTAAGTTATGACCTGAAACGATTATAACATCATCGACTCTTCCAGTAATCCAATAGTATCCATCTTTATCTCTTTTGCATCCATCGCCAGTGAAATATTTTCCATCAAATTGAGAAAAATATGTCTCAACAAATCTTTTGTGATCACCATATACAGTCCTCATTTGACCTGGCCAAGAAGATGCCAAACATAATCTACCTTTGCACGCTCCCTTTAAAATTTTTCCTGCCTCATCAACAATCACAGGTCTGATGCCGTAAAAGGGCTTAGTTGCTGATCCAGGCTTTAAATCAATAGCTCCAGGTTGTGGCGCTATTAATATGCCTCCAGTTTCAGTTTGCCACCATGTATCGACTATCGGACATTTAGAGTCCCCAATTACTTTGTAGTACCACATCCAAGCTTCAGGGTTAATCGGTTCACCCACTGTTCCTAAGAGTTTAAGGGATTTTCTGCTAGTTTTTTTAACTGGTCCATCACCCTCTTTCATAAGCGATCTAATAGCGGTAGGAGCTGTATAAAATGTATTAACTTTATATTTGTCAACTATCTGCCACCACCTTGAATTATCTGGATAATTTGGAACTCCTTCAAACATTATAGTTGTAGCGCAATTAGCCAAAGGTCCATAAATTATATAACTATGTCCTGTTACCCAACCTATATCAGCAGTGCACCAATAAATATCTTTAGGTTTATAATCAAAAATATATTGGTGAGTCATTGAAGCATAAACCATATAACCACCTGTTGTGTGTAAAACTCCTTTTGGTTTTCCTGTTGAACCAGAAGTGTAAAGTATAAATAACGGATCTTCCGCATTCATCTCCTCAGGCTCACACTTAGATGAAGCTTTAGATATTAACTCTTCATAAGATACATCTCTTTCATTATCCCAATTAACTTGATTTCCAGTTCTTTTTACTACTAAACATTTTTTTACTTCAGGACATTGAAGCAGTGCTTCATCAGCTATTTTTTTGAGTGGTATTAACTTTCCACCCCTTACTCCTTCATCAGCTGTTATTAGGAAATTTGACTCACAATCATTAATTCTCGTGGCAATAGAGTCTGGAGAAAATCCCCCAAAAATTATTGAATGTACCGCCCCTATTCTAGCACAAGCTAACATTATGTATGCCAACTCAGGTATCATAGTTAAATAAATTGTTACGATATCGCCTTTTTGAACTCCTAAATTTTTAAGTGCGTTTGCTGCCTTACAAACATTTTTATGAAGCTCTTTATAAGTTATTTTTTTAGAGTCAGCAGGATCATCACCGACCCAGATTATTGCAGTTTTGTTTCTATTTTTTTTTAAGTGTCTATCAATACAATTTGATGATGCGTTTAATGTTCCATCGTAAAACCATTTGATTTTTACATCTTCCTTACTGTACTTAATATCTTTAATTTTAGTATAAGGTTTGATCCAGGTAATTCTCTTTCCTTCTTTTTTCCAAAACCTATCATTTTCTTTAATTGAAAGATTATATTTTTTTTTATATTTAGATTCGTTTATTAGCGCCTGATTTGCCCACGAATCAGAAACTTTAATTAAATCATTTCCATCATCATCTTTTTTAAGAATTATTTTTTTAGAAAATCTTTTTTTTGCTATTTTCTTTTTTTTTCTAGACTTTTTAATTTTCCCAATTTTTCTAGATTTTTTAACTTTTCTAAATTTTTTCTTTTTTCTTTTTCGTCTTGATCTTTTGGACACTTTAAAACTCCTATTAGAATTGATTCGAGATTTTACCCATCTTACAAATTATTTTCCAGCTTTTATAATCAATTGGCATAACACTCAATCTACTCTGTTTTATGAGTGGAAGGTGAGAAATAAGGGTATTTATTTTAATATTTTGAAGAGAAACGGGTTTTTTAAGTTTTTTTATAAACCTAACTTGGACAGCAACAAATCGTTTTTTTTTGTCTGTTTTATCGAGAAATGCTGTTTTTACTACTTTTACGACTCCTACAATTTCTTTCCCAATATTGGAATGATAAAAAAAACAATAATCACCTTTTTTCATTTTTTTTAAATTATTTGCTGCTTGGTAATTTCTTACTCCATCCCAAGTCGAACCTTTAGTGCCAGCCTTTTTTTGCTGATCTATTGACCAAACATCTGGTTCGGATTTCATTAACCAATACTGCATACAATTTATTTCTTAATTTAAGGTATAGTAGATATTTTACTACGTAAACCAAGATAAAAATTTACAGTTGAGATTTATACTCTATATTAATTATACAATATGAAAAAAAAAAACTTTTTTGATTTTAATTTTGAAAATCTAAAAGATTTTCTTATACAAGAACTCAATATTGATAACAAAAAAGTTTCAATGAGAACAAACCAAATATGGCAGCACATATACCAAAAAGGAGTTTTTGATATAAAAAATTTAACAACTTTCCCTTTAGGGTTAAGAGAAAAACTTGATAGTCTTGTAACGTTACAAATACCTAAAATAAAAAAAAAACAAATTTCTATTGATGGAACTATTAAGTGGCTAATAAAATTTTTTGATGATAACGAAGTAGAATGTGTTTATATACCAGAAAAAAATAGAGCCACTTTGTGCATATCTTCTCAGGTTGGTTGTACATTAAATTGTAAATTTTGTCATACCGGGACTCAAAGATTAGTTAAAAACCTGAATTTTTCTGAAATTATTAATCAGGTTATGATAGCAAAAAAAGAATTAAATGATTGGGGTGAACAAAAAAAAATATCAAATATAGTACTAATGGGTATGGGAGAACCTTTTTATAATTATGATAATGTTAAGATAGCAGTTGAAATTTTAAAAAATAGAGTAGGATTAAATTATGGGCCAAAAAAAATAACAGTTTCAACAGCTGGCATTGCTAATAAAATACCAGATGCTGCAAAAGAAATTGGAACATACTTAGCTTTATCTTTACATGCTCCAAACGATAATATTAGAGAGATGATTATGCCTATTAATAAAAAGTTTAAACTAAAAGATCTTATAGCTCAGTGCAAATTTTATAGCTCAGTAGTGAAAGAAAAGATTACTTTAGAATATGTTATGCTAAGAGGTATCAACGATAATTTAGAATGTGCTAAGCAATTAATTAGATTAATGGCTCAATTCCCTTGTAAAGTAAACCTTATAGAATTTAATCCTTGGCCAGGAGTACAATATTTACCAACTGAAAGAGAGGATATCGAAAAATTTGGTAAGGTTATTCAGGATGCGGGATATATTGCAACAATCAGAAGATCTAGAGGCAATGATATTTTAGGTGCTTGTGGACAGCTAAAAACAGAAAGCTTAAAGAAAAAAGTTAGTCAATTATAATTTTAATCCTGGCCCTTTCATGTAAGGAGCCTCACTATCTAAAGGCCATCTAGATTTAGCAGGAAAATCGATATTATTAATTAATCCCATTTTGAATCTTTTAATTCCTGCCCAAGCGATCATTGCAGCGTTATCTCCACAAAATTTTGACTTTGGAAATATAGGTTTGAAATTCATCTCTTCGGAAATTTTGGACATATTTTCTCTTATTGAATTATTAGCTGCAACTCCACCGGCGATAACAAAATTTAGATTCTTTGTCTTTGTCTTTTCCAAAAATTTTTTCATTGCTTCCTTAGTTTTTTTATAAAGAATTTTATTTACAGTGTGTTGAAATGAAGCTGCTAGATTATATTTTAATTTATCATTATTTTTTATTTTCCTTGATTCTCGTAAAACAGCTGTCTTTAATCCAGCAAAAGAAACATTACATCCCGCCTTATTAATAATTGGTTCAGGCAACTTATAAAAATTTTTGTCTCCTAATTTAGAAAATTTTTCTACATTTATTCCACCAGGATAACCAAGGTCTAACATTTTTGATGTTTTATCAAATGCCTCCCCGAGAGCATCATCAATAGTAGTTCCTATTTGTTCATATTTATCTACATCTTTTACTATTAAGTATTGTGTGTGTCCTCCAGAAATTAAAAGAAGTAAATATGGAAAATTGATTTTATTTTCGAGGCTAGGACTTAGTGCGTGACCTTCTAAATGATTGACCGCAATAAAAGGTTTCTTAGAAAAACCAGCAATTGTTTTGCCGATGCTTAATCCCACTGTTAAACAGACAATTAAACCTGGGCCCGCTGTAGCCGCAACACCATCAATATTGTTTAATGGTATTTTACTTTCACTCAGAGCTTTATTTATTATAAAATCAATATTTTCAACATGGGCTCTAGCTGCTATTTCTGGAACAATGCCCCCATAATTCTCATGTTCTTTTATTTGGCTTGAAACAATGTTAGATAAAATATTTGCAGTCCCACTATTATTTTCTTGAATTACAGCTGCTGCCGTTTCATCGCAGCTTGTTTCTATTCCTAAAAATATAAGTTTTTTTGTCATTAATTTATGATCTTAATATTAGAATAGTATAAAATATATTTAACAAATATATAAACTAATAATGAAAAAAATTATAATTGGAGCCAGAGGAAGCAAATTATCCTTAGCTTATGCAGCTAAGGTTAAAAATTTAATTCTAAAAGAAAATCCAGATTTAAACGAAAGCAATATGGGTATTAAGACAATCAAAACCTCAGGAGATGTATTTTGGGATAAAAAACTTTCAGAGATAGGTGGAAAAAACTTGTTTTGTAAAGAAATAGAGGAAAATTTAATAGAAAAAAAAATAGATATTGCTGTTCACTCCTTAAAAGATATGGAGTCATTAGAAAATAGAGATTTAGTGATCGGGGCTTATGTCAAAAGAAATGATCCTAGAGACGCATTAATAAGCAATAAAATTAAAAATTTGAATGAATTAAGTAAAAAATTAAAAATAGGTTCTAGTTCTAAAAGAAGGGAGCTTCAATTAAAAGAAATTAATAAGAATATATCAGTCGTACATTTAAGAGGAAATATTGATACAAGAATTCAAAAACTTCAAGAAAAAGATTTTGATGCAATTATCTTAGCAGCAGCAGGAGTAAAAAGTTTAAATTTACAGAGTAAAATAAGTTTAATTTTTGAAACAGACAAAATGTTACCAGCCATAGGTCAAGGAATAATTGCTGTTCAATGTAAAAAAAAAGATATTTTAATAGTAGATATGATTAAAAAGATTAATGATAAAGAAACTAGTCTTTGTGCTTTAGCTGAAAGAAAAATGCTTCAAACAATTGGAGGTGACTGTGAAACTGCAGTAGGAGGTATAGCCAAAATTAATGACAATAACTTGAAATTAAAAGCACAATTATTTTCTGATTCAGGCAATGAAAAATTTGAATATGAGTTTACTGGTATTGATGAAGATGCCGTCAAAATAGGAAAAATAGTTGGTGAGGAATTATTAAATTTGGCTGGAGATAAATTTAAAAAAAAATGAATATACTTATAACTCGACCTTTGATTGATGCTGAAGATTTAATGGGAAAATTTTTTTCTATGGGATATAAGATAATTAATATTCCAACTTTGAAAATATCTAAGGCTAATATCGATCAAATTAATCTCGATGATCATGACGTATTTATTTTTACTAGTGCGAACGCAGTAAGAAATATTCTTTCAACAAATAATGATAATAAAAAAAAACTTTGCTTTTGTGTAGGATCTATAACCGAAAAAATAGCAAGACAGTTAGGTTTTTTAAATACAATTTCAGCAGGCGGAAATGTTAATGCACTAAAAAACTTGATACTTAATTCGAAAGAAATAACAAAAAATACTAGAATTGCCTATTTTTGTGGAGATAACATATCCTCTGATCTTGATTTAGAACTCATTAAAGAAGGCTTAGGAATAAAAAAAATTATTAATTATCTGTCAGAGAAAATCACAGATCTAAACAATGAAAACAAAAAAATATTAAAAAAACACCCACCAGACGTAATCTTAGTATATTCAGTAAGAAGTGCTCAAAGTTTTATTGAAATAGTTAAAAATTATACACTATATCCTATAATGACAGAGTCTACTGTTATGTGTATAAGTAAAAAAGTAGCAGAAATTTTTAAGAAAGATGGATGGAAAAAGATTAAAATTTTTAATCCAGGAGATGAGCTATTACAATTGAAAGAAATTAATTTATGAATGTATTGGAAAATTTTAAAAATTTATTTTTAGATGTCTGGAAAGAGGGTGTGTCCGGAATTAATATTTCAGAAATTATTATAGCTTTAACCATATTCATTTTCTTTCTTTTTTTACGAGGAATATTTTCTAAATTTGTTGTCAAAAGATTAGAAAAATATGTTTCTAAAACTACAAATAAATTTGATAATTCTTTAGTTTCTTCAATGGAGGGGCCTGCCAAGTTCTTTCCAATAGTTTTAGGTTTTTTCGTTTCCACAAGTTATTTAACAGGAGAACATGGTGCGATAGAATTAATTAACAGGTCTTTAATAACAATATTAATTTTTTGGACCTTTCATCAAATCATCGGTCCTTTATCAGTAGTAATAAAATCAGTTGGAGGTTTACTTTCAAGAGATTTAATAAATTGGATTATTAAAGCAATAAAAGTTTTAATTTTTATTTTAGGCGCAGCAGCTGTCCTAGAACTTTGGGGAATAAAAATTGGACCGATTATTGCAGGATTAGGATTATTTGGCGTTGCTGTTGCTTTAGGAGCGCAGGATTTATTTAAAAATTTAATTTCGGGAATATTAGTATTAGTTGAAAGAAGATTTCAAGTAGGTGATTGGATATTTGTAGAGGGAGTAATTGAAGGAACTGTTGAGAGTATTGGTTTTAGATCTACCGTTGTAAGAAGGTTTGATAAATCACTAGCAACAATTCCAAATTTTCAATTCGCAGAAAACGCAGTAATAAATAATTCACAAACTACTAATAGACGAATAAATTGGATGATAGGACTAGAATATAGAACTACTAGCGAACAATTAAAAAATATAAAAAATCAAATTGAAGAGTTTATTAAAAACAATGACAATTTTTCGAAAACTGAAAATACTATGCTTTCCGTAAAGATAGATCAATTTGCAGCAAGCTCTATCGATATAAGACTTATTTGTTTTACAAAAACTAAGCATTTCCAAGAGTGGTTAAACGTTAAAGACACTCTTGCTTTAGAGATTAAAAATATTGTTGAAAGAAATAAAGCATCTTTTGCTTTCCCAAGTACGTCGATTTATGTGGAGAAAAATGGATGAAGTCACTTTTAATTCTCTTTGACAATATAGTGGGTCTATATATTTGGATCTTAATTATTAACGCAGTTGTTAGCTGGTTAGTTGCTTTTAACGTTCTTAATACAAGCAATCGATTTGTTTATTCTTTGCTAGATATTTCTTATAAGTTAACAGATCCACCACTTAATTATATTAGAAGATTTCTTCCCAACCTTGGGTCAATAGATATATCTCCTATAGTGCTTATATTAGGATTAATGTTTCTTAGAAATTTAGTCTTTGAAATGCTTGCACCCTCAATGTTTTAACTATGATTATAGATGGTAAAAAAATTTCAATGGAAGTCATAGAAGAAATTAAAAAAGAAATTTCTTTTCTTAAAAAAAAAACCAATAAAATTCCAGGACTTTCAGTAATATTAATTGGTGATTTTGCACCAAGTCAAATTTATGTTAAAAATAAACAAAAAAAATCCTTAGAAGTTGGAATTAATTCAGAAATAATTAGATATCCAGAAAAAATTACAGAGCGAGAGATTCTAAAAAAAATTAAAGAATTAAATGATAATAAAAATGTTTCAGGAATATTAGTTCAGTTGCCTTTACCAAATCATATAAATAAACAAAAAATAATTAATGCTATTAATCCGTTTAAAGATGTTGATGGCTTTAATCCTCTTAACGTAGGAAATTTAGCTTCTGGATATGAGGCAATAGTTCCCTGCACCCCTCTGGGATGTTTACTTTTGATTAAAAAAATTGAGAAAGACTTAACAGGAAAACATGCTGTAATAATTGGAAGATCTAACTTGAATGGTAAACCAATGGCACAACTATTGTTAAAAGAAAATTGTACCGTCACAATAGTACACTCGAAAACAAAAGACATTAAAAGTGAATGTCAAAAAGCAGATATAATTGTTGCAGCTGTTGGTGTGGCAAATTTAGTAAAAGAAGACTGGGTAAAAAAAGATTCAATTATTATTGACGTAGGAATAAATAAAATTGACAATAAAATTGTGGGAGACGTCAATTTTGAAAATGTAAAGAACAAAGTTAAGGCAATAACGCCTGTGCCTGGAGGAGTGGGGCCAATGACTATCGCCTGCTTACTTAAAAATACAGTTGAATGTTTTAAAAGATTAAATACTTAAGTAGAAAGAAGTTAACTGGGTCAATATGCATTTAGTGGTATCTTACTTTTGTAAGTAATTAAGTAAAATGAAAAAAACTTTAATTTTATTTTTTTTAATTATTAGTTATAAAATCAATTTAAATAGTATGGAAAAAAAACCTTATCACCATTTGCCGGATGGTTCTTTTAGAAATGTAGAGGGATCACCAGAGAGAGATCCAAATGTTAAATGGTCATATAAAATTTTTAACGCTGAAAGAAAAAAAATAAAAATTGATATTCCTAGAGATCATGTTGTCCCTAGAGAACAAGTGATTAAAAACTTACAGTCTAATAGTCAGAATGATTATATTGCTTGGATAGGTCATGCAACTTTTCTTATAAAATTAGGGACTACTACGATCATAACTGATCCTTTGTTCTCAAGAAATACTGGTCCATTAATTTTTGGACCCAAAAGATATGTAGATCCTGCTATACAATTAAAAGAAATACCAAAAACAGATCTCCTTTTGTTAACTCACAATCATTATGACCATCTAGATGCGAGCGCAATAAGAAATTTTCCTCATAAGAATGCTAAAGTTTTACTGCCTTTAAATTTATCGAAATATTTTAAGAGATTTAAAGATGTTAATGAACTTGATTGGTACGAAGAAATTCAAATCAATAAAGATATTAAAGTAACACTATTACCCGCAGTGCATTGGTCTAAAAGGAGTTTGTTTGATACAAATAAAACTTTATGGGGCAATTTCTTAATTGAATATAAAGATAAAAAAATTTTGTTTGCGTGTGATACTGGAGCTGGAGATATATATAAAACTCTTGGAGAAAAATATGGACCAATCGATCTAACTTTTATTAATATTGGTGCTTACAACTTTTATCCAATGATGCCAATTAAAGATAAGTCTATTTATCATACCAATCCAGAAGAAGCATTAAAGATTGCAAAGGATTTAAAAAGCTCAAGAGTAGTAGGCATGCATTGGGGAACTGTAGTTTTGTCTTTAGAACCAATCATGGAGCCACCCATTCGTTTTAAAGCGGGTGCGGAAAAATATGGTTTTCAAAAAAAAGATGCAATTATTTTTAAGATAGGAGAGGTTAAAAAATTAAGTGAAGTTATTAAAGATCGTTAGATTTATCTTTATCAATATTTAAGTATTTGCTTCTTCTAAACCTTATTACTACAGTAGCTATCGAAACTATCAAAATAGCAAAAGCTAAATAAATTAAATTTGTAGGATCAGAATCTTTGTCTTGTAATATTATATATCTAGCCAATGCTGTTATAGCTATTACCAACGGATAAATTACTCTTACTGCTCTTGACTCCCAGTATGATCTTACCAAACCAATTACTTCAATATAAATAAACATTAACAATAGGTCTGCTAAAGTTATATTTTGTACTTCATACATTTTTATAATCTCTAGGAAAAACGCAATTATTGTTGAAATTAGAACTATAATTACTGCTACTAACTGGATATTTCGAATCGCTGAATTCATTAAATTAATAGTATCAGAGTTTTAAGCTTTTTTTAACTGCTTAGAATGATGTTTAATAAATCTTTCAATTTTAGCCTTATTAAAAGTTTTATTTTCTTCAAAAGAAACTTTTTTCATTGAATAAGCTTTATTTCTTGTTCTTCTAGACAAAATAGTAATATTTCCTTTGTATAAACTTAAAACAATTTCTCCTGATACTTGCTTTCTTTTTTTATCAATTATTCTTTGAAGGCTTAATCTTTTTTTTGAAAACCAATAACCATTGTAAACAAGTTCAGCATATTTAGGCATTACTCTTTCTTTTGCGTGTGCAGTTTCTTTGTCTAAAGTAACAGACTCTATTGCTCTATGAGCCACATACAAAATGGTTCCACCAGGAGTTTCGTAAACACCTCTAGATTTTATTCCTATAAATCTATTTTCCACCAAATCTACTCTACCAATAGCATTTCTTCCTCCTAGTAAATTTAATTTATCTAAAAGTTTTTCAGGGCTTAATTTTTTACCATTAATAGAAACTGGATCTCCATTCTTAAATGCAATCTTAATTTGTGTCTTTTTATTGGGTGCTTTTTCAGGTGAAGTTGTTCTTTGAAATATAAATTCAGGTGCTGAATTTATTGGATTTTCCAAAACCTTTCCTTCAGTGGACGTATGAAAAATATTGTCGTCAATTGAAAAAGGTGGAGCACCTTTTTTATCTTTTGGAATAGGTATTTTATTTTTTTTGGCATACCTAATTAAATCTGTTCTTGATTGAAGTTTCCATTCTCTCCACGGAGCGATTATTTTAATTTTTTTTCCAAAATAAGCGTATCCTAACTCGAATCTTACCTGATCATTGCCTTTACCTGTAGAACCATGTGATACCGCGTAGGCTTTGTTTTTTTTTGCAATTTCTATTTGTCTTTTTGCAATCAAAGGTCTAGCTATTGATGTTCCTAGCAAATATACACCTTCATAAACTGCGTGTGCTCTAATCATTGGGAAAACATAATCTTTTACAAAAATATTTTTCAGGTTTTCAATTATAATTTTCTTTACTCCTAATCTTTTTGCATTTCTGATAATTTTTTTTTTATCAATTTCTTGACCTATGTCTGAGGTATAAGTTATTACTTCAGCATTATAATTTTCTTGTAACCATTTTAAGATTATCGAAGTATCAAGACCTCCCGAATAAGCTAAAACAATTTTTTTCATTTAACTGCAAGTTTTTTTTGCTGTATTATATGCTTTCGTAAAACCCATCATAGAATAATGATCAGTCGTTTCGGCACCTTTATCAGTTCTTGCTTTGACAATTAAGTTTGTGGCTTTTTTCATTAACTTTATAAAGCCTTGCTCTTCATTTCTATCTAATAACCAAGCAAAATCATTTTGTGAAAAGAAGCTAAATCTTTTTTTACCGGAGGAAGCGGTAACAGAAGAAGTTTTATAGGAGTGACCACTTGTCATACTAATTTCATCTTTAATATTTTCTGCAGGTCTAAAAGTAACAAATAATCTCGACTCTTTTCTTGAGATAGAGGACGGAGCTCTTTTAACCGGCTTAGTTTGAGCAAAACAAATTTTGCCAGCATCTGTTACAGCACTAAAACTTTCCCAATTTTTATACTTACCCGTGGATTTTGGTGCATTAGCGTTAGCTTTTGAAACGAATAGCAATAAGATTAGTAATATAAATATTTTTTTTAAATACATATTTTCATTTTTATACTAAAAAAAAACTATTTCAATGCTTGCATTACTATGGTGAAGGATTGGGATTGTTATTATGTATTGAATTAATCTTATTTATCATTTCATCTGTAAGTTTAACATCAATACTTTCTATGTTTTCTTTTAATTGATCCATAGTGGTTGCACCAATAATGTTGCTAGTAACAAAAGGTCTTGAATTTACAAATGCCTGAGCTAGTTGAACCATCGTAATATTATATTCTTGAGCAAGTTTATAATACTCATCATAAGCTTTCATTGCTAAAGGATTGATCATTCTTTTCCAGCCTTCAAACAAAGACATTCTAGAATTTTTAGGCATTTTACCATTTCTATATTTTCCTGATAAAGCTCCAGCAGCTAAAGGGTAATAAACTAGCAAGCCACATTTTTCTCGTATAGAAATCTCCGACATACCAACTTCATAAGTTCTATTAACTAAACTATAAGGATTTTGTACAGACATCATTCTTGGCAGTTTTTTATTTTTTGAAATTTCTAAATATTTAGATAAGCCGTACGGAGTTTCATTAGACATGCCAATATATCTAATCTTTCCGCTTTTAATGTATTTTTCCAATGCTTGTAAAACTGACTCAAAATCATTCCATTTTCCTTCTTCTTCATTAACTTTAAATTCTCTTGTTCCAAAACAATTTGTAGATCTTTCAGGCCAATGTAATTGATATAAATCTATATAGTCTGTTTTTAACCTTTTCAAACTCCCTTCAATAGCCTCACCTATTTTTTTTTCTGTAAAATTGTTACCACCACCTCTTATCCATTCGCAACGTGGTCCAGCAACTTTTGTAGCTAAAATTATTTTTTCTCTATTTTTTCTTTTTTCAAACCAATTGCCAATCATCTTCTCTGTCTTACCATACGTATCAGATGTTGGTGGAACTGAATAAATTTCAGCAGTATCAAAAAAATTTACGCCTTTTTCTAAAGAGTAATCCATTTGCTCAAATGCATCATTTTCTGAATTTTGAGTTCCCCAAGTCATGGTTCCTAGGCAAATTAAGCTTACTTCAAGATTTGTATTACCTAATTTTTTGAATTTCATAAAAATTTAATATTTCTTAGATCTTTAGATGAATTATTTACTATTGAAAAGATATTAAAAGTAATTATATTATACATATATGGAATTTAACAAACAGTCTGCATCAGTAAAATCATCTTTATCAGAAACTATAATTGATCAAGGTCTACGATCTTACATGCTTAAAGTTTATAACTACATGGCCTCAGGTGTCTTACTTACTGGCTGTATAGCCCTTTTATTTTTTAAGATGGCTGTTGTAACAGGAAGTACAGGGGAGATAGTTGGTTTGACCAATTTTGGTAATACAATTTATGCTTCAGGACTTAAATGGGTTTTGATGTTGGCTCCATTAGGTGTGGTTTTTTATATGAGTTTTGGAATTGCAAAAATGAGTGCAGCTAAAGCTCAAACTACTTTTTGGGTATTTGCTGCCTTAATGGGAGCGTCTTTATCCTCAATATTTTTACTTTATACTGGTGCTAGCATTACTCGAGTTTTTTTTATTACAGCTGGAACATTTGGAGCGATGAGCATATATGGCTACACAACTAAAAAAGATTTAACAAAACTAGGATCTTTTTTAATGATGGGACTATTTGGAATTATAATAGCTTCAATCGTTAATATCTTCATGAAATCTTCAATGATGTACTTTGTAATATCAATCTTAGGTGTTTTAATTTTTGTAGGCTTGACAGCTTATGATACACAAAAAATAAAGAATATGTACCTTGCCACTGATAGCGGGGAGTTAATCGGTAAAAAAGCAGTAATGGGTGCATTGACACTTTATTTAGACTTTATAAATTTATTTATTATGCTTTTAAGACTTTTCGGTCAAAGAAGATAACTACTTAACTAATCTTAAGTTAATCCAACTAGTTTTAGTAATTAATCGATTAAGATTTTCTGATTTTTCAATAATCAATCCGTTTTTATCTTTAATTAAAAATTTTTCATTATAATAAATAGGCTTTAAATTTTTTAATATTCTAAGAACAGGTTTGTCAGAGGCTCTCTGGTAAATATTAAAAGATATTTCTTTTGATCCAGTGGAAAAAGAGTAGTCTTTCCAGGTTCCATTAGATACCATTTTTGCATATAAATTTAAAATAGTTTGCAGTTCTTTCTTTACAAAAAATATTTCTTTTTCTTTCTTTTTAAATTTATTGTTAATTATTAATTTTAAATTTTTCATATCTTATGTTTATTTATCAAAGGTAATTGTAAAGCTGTAAAAATAAATGTTAGAGGTAAAATACCCCATACCTTAAAATTTACCCACATGTATTCACTTTGTGTTCTCCAAACTATTTCATTCATCACTGCTAAAAATATAAAAAAAAAGGCCCACCTATTATTAAGCTTGTCCCAACCTAGATCATCTAAGTTAAAAGATTTTGCTAACATTAATTTAAGGAAATTTTTTTTAAAAAAATGATTTCCTATTAATAAGGCTCCGGCAAATAAAATATTAACTATAGTAGGTTTTAAATAAATAAATATTGGATTATCAAAGTATAAAGTTAAGCCACCAAAAAAAGAAACTATAAAACCTCCTACAAGCGGAATATATGGTATTTTCTTTTCTACATAATAAACTACGGCAACTGCACATAATGTAGAGATAATGAGAGGTGGAATAGCAGCGCTTAAATCATTCCCACTTTTTGAGTAAACTACAAAAAAAATTAGAAGTGGCCCAAAGTCAGTTAAAAACTTTAATAAAGACTTATTCACATAATTCTTTTAACATAAATTTATTTCTTTATAAATTTATATATTGATTTTATTTAAAAAATTCTTATGTTTGAAATATGAGTAGTAATAATTCAGCTAAATTTTCTATAGGCGAAGTGGTTAAACACAAGCACTTTGATTTTAGAGGGGTTATTTACGATGTTGATTTTGAATTTAATAACTCTGAAGAGTGGTATCAATCGATACCGAAAGACGTTAGACCAAGAAAAAATCAACCCTTTTATCATTTACTGGCTGAAAGCAATGATGTTACTTATGAGGCTTATGTCTCAGAACAAAATCTTCTTGCGGATGATTCTAAAGAACCTGTGAAGCATCCTTTAATCGAGGAGATATTTGTAGGAAAAAAGGGCTCTAGTTATTTTAAGCTTTCCAACTAAAACAGCACAAAAGTCACAAATTAAACATTATTAGATCAAATATGAGACAAAATAATATTCTAATAAGGATGAGCACAGCCTAATTGAGGATTTATTTATACTTCTTACTCCCTCTAAGTTCTCAATTAGGCAAAATGTAGCTTCACATAAAAATAATACTATAGTACTAAATAAAAATGTTAAATTTTTTTACCACATCAAAATTATTTGGCTTAATAGGGAAGTTAATTAAATTTATAAATTCAATTTTTTTTATCATTCTTTTAGTATCGTTAAGTTTTGCTTTAATTTTATCTCCACCAGATTATCTACAAGGTGAAAATGTGAGAATAATGTATGTTCATGTTCCAGCAGCGTGGATTGGATTAGCGTGTTATTCTGTATTAACTATTCTTTCTATAATCAATTTTATTTTTAATATAAAAAATATTTTTTTAATTAATAAAAGTATTGCCCCTATAGGTTTGTTATTTACTTGCGTAGCTTTAGTGACAGGTGCCTTATGGGGTCAACCAACCTGGGGAACTTGGTGGGTATGGGATGCAAGATTAACCTCTATGCTTATTTTGATGTTTTTTTATATTTTTTACATATTAAGTTTTAAATTAATAGATTCTGAGACTTTGTCTCAAAAAATTTCCTCGATCATTTTAATTTTAGGAGCTGTTAATATTCCTATTATTAAATATTCAGTCGATTGGTGGAACACCCTTCACCAACCGGCAAGTATTAAGATAGACGGCTCAAGTTCAATTCATCCATCAATGATAGTTCCATTAATGCTTATGTTACTGGTATTATTGCTATACAGTGCGCTAATTTTTCTAATGAAATACAAAACAGAAATCATTAGAATAAAGAAAAATAACTTAAAAAGATTATAATGATAAAATTAATACTAACAAACAGCTATGGAATATTTGTTTGGGTCTCTTTTTTCTTCACTCTATTTTCATGCTCATTACTTTATTTCAAAACAAAAAAGACTTTAAATAAATACGAAAAAGAATTTGCCGCAGAGCTTAATAAGCTTTCTGAGATAGAAAGAAAGATGGTCATTGAAAAATCAAAAGTAGCTGCTCAAATTTTAGTTTCACAAAATAAGACAATCTAAAGCATTCTTAAATGCTAACAAAAAAAGTTAAAAATAGAATTTTATTTCTAACTCTACTGATTATTTTTTCTTTTTCAGCTCTAATTTTAGTAATAAAGTCTTTAAATAATAATCTTCTTTATTTTAAGACACCTACTGACATTTATGGCGATGGTAATGTAAAATTTGGAAAATCTATAAGATTAGGAGGTATGGTGAAAAAGAATTCTATAAATATTAATAGAGGTGAAATAAGATTCATTATTACCGATTTAAAAAATGAAATAATTGTAAGCTATAAAGGAACAGTTCCAAATTTATTTTTAGAAGGCAAAGGAGTTATTGCAGAAGGATTTTTAAAAGATAAAAAATATTTTATTGCAGAGAGAATACTTGCAAAACATGATGAGAATTATATGCCACCAGAATTAAAAGAAGTTTTAGAAAAAAATGCTAAGTAATTTTGGTAATAGCTTAATTATTATTAACATATTGATAAGCTTATCAATAATCTATTTTTCTTCAAAAAATTTGCAAATAGTAAATCAATTAGTTCCAAAAAAAATATATTATTTATCTTTATATCAAGTTACGATTTCAACTCTTTGTTTTACGACTTTAATTACTGGTTTCATGCTCTCAGATTTTTCTTTGATTTCTGTTTTTCAAAATTCACATTCTCTTAAACCAATATTTTATAAAATTTCTGGAACATGGGGGAATCATGAAGGAAGTCTCCTACTTTGGATTTGCATTATGGTATTTTTTTCTTATCTTTTTTTAATTTTTAATAAAAAAGCACCAGCAAAATTTAATTTATTGACGTTAATTACTCAGAACATTTTGATTCTTGGATTTCTTTTTTTTCTTTTAATAAATTCAAATCCATTTAGTAAAATAATTCCTATTCCTTTAGAAGGAATGGGGTTAAATCCAATTTTACAAGATCCTGCATTAGCGATACATCCTCCACTTCTTTATATTGGCTTTGTTGGATCATCAATTTTTTTTTCAGCTGCAATCGCTTCTCTTTTAAGTAGGCATAGTGGAAAACTATTTGCACATTCAATAAAAAATTGGGTATTAATTTCTTGGTGCTTTCAAACTTTAGGTATCACAGTAGGTTCAATTTGGGCTTACTATGAATTAGGCTGGGGCGGATTTTGGTTTTGGGATCCTGTAGAAAATGCATCTTTGATGCCTTGGTTTGCTATGACTGCTTTAATGCATTCTATTATTGTTCTTGGAAGAAGAGATAAATTATATTCTTGGGTAATAATATTATGTTTAATAACTTTTATTTTAAGTGTGACCGGTACCTTTTTGGTTAGATCTGGAGTACTTAATTCAGTTCATACTTTTGCAAATGATCCTTCTAGAGGAATTTATATTTTAATATTTTTAAGCTTGATGATATTTGTTTCTCTGACAATTTTTTTTAAAAATAATGTTGGTGATAGCTACAATTTTAATGCCAACAGTAAAGAGACTTTTATTTTGATAAATAATTGGTTTATGGCTTTTTATCTCGTAACAGTTTTGATAGGAACCACTTATCCAATTTTTGCTGAAGCTCTTATAAATTCTAAAATATCTGTAGGGCCGCCTTTTTACAATATAGTAATTCTTCCTTTAGTAGTTCCATTTTTGATATTCATGGCTTTAGGACCTAACACAAAATGGATAAAAAATAATTTTAATAATATTCGTCAAATTTTATTAATAACATTATTTTCAATTATTCTAAACTTCATAATTATTTACTATTTTAAAAGTTATAGCATCTTAACAAACTTAATATTTGTTTCTTCCATTTTTTTAATAATTCATTCTATTTTAGATTTTATTAAAACTTACAAAAAGAAAATTTTTCTAAATAGTTCAAGAGTACTTTCACATTTAGGATTTGGACTACTAATTTTTTTTATAGGTATAAATCATATTTTTTCAATTGATTATGATTTTAATTTAAAAGTTGGTGAGAAAAAAAATTTTAAAGATTACATCATTAATTTTCAATCAATAGAAGTAAATAATAAGCAAAATTATAAAGCTATTGTAGGAATATTTGATGTAATAAATTTAAAAACAAATAAAAAAGAAAATTTAACTCCTGAAATAAGAATTTACGATAAACCTAAAACCTTAACTTATGAAGCGTCAATAAAAACAAAAATAAATCATGATTTATACTTAACAATGAGCAATTTAAATAGATCTGAATATTATAATATTAAATTTCAAAAAAAACCTTTTATGCTTTGTATCTGGCTATCTGCATTTATAATTGCATTTGGAGGTTTCTTACGATTATTTAAAAATGAAAATTAAAATATTAATATCTTACGCAATTCCTGCAATTATTTTATTTTTATTTTTTTTGGGATTAAATTCAGGAAATAGATATAGTACTGAAAATTTAGTTGGAAAAAAAATAAGTAATTTTGCACTTGTTAGTTCAGTAAATAATGAAATCATAGATAATAATGATTTGAACAAGAATCAATTCACTTTAATTAATTTTTGGGCATCATGGTGTGCGCCTTGCAGATTAGAACATTCGTTTTTAATGTCCTTAAGTGAAAAGTATGACTTAAAAATTCTAGGAATAAATTTTAAAGATAATAAAGAAAATTCTTTAAAATTTTTAAAAGAACTTGGTAACCCATATTATGATATTGGGAAAGACGTAGATGGAAAAGTTTCAATTAAATTTGGAGTATACGGTGTACCAGAAAGTATATTAATCGATAAAAATCTTAAGATCATTAAAAAATTTATAGGACCTTTGGACTCGAATAATTTAGAAGAAATATTAGAAATTATGAAAATAAATTAATGAAAAAATACATCTTTATATATCTTATGTCATTTCTCCTTACATTTAAATTTTGTTATAGCGATACAAATATAAAAGAAATAGAAATCTTAAAAAATCTCAGATGTCTTGTTTGTCAAGGACAATCAATCGCAGACTCCAATTCAGATTTTGCTCAAACTATAAAATTAGTAGTTAGAGATCAATTAATTAAAGGAAAAAGTGATGATCAAATTTATACTTTCTTAAAAAGCAAATATGGAGAATGGATTGTTTATAAACCATCATTCACAAAAAAAAATTCTTTACTATGGTTTATCCCTTATGCTGTTTTTATCTTTGGAGGAATAATAATTTTTGTATTTACGAGAAAATATAAGAATAACTAACTTATTTGCATCTATACTTTTTTAACATTAGATAGTATTTTGTTTTTATGAAAATTAAATTTTTGATTACTATATTTTTGTTTTTTTTATTTTTTAACAAAAATCAAGCTTTAGCTGTTGAAAAAAAAATGACACAAGATCAATATAACAAATCTTGTAGATGGGGAATTTTTAATCTGCCAAGATGTTATGGAGTTAAGGTAGTTGGAAAAGATGGAGAAATAATTCCTTTTGCAAAAGATGCAATGAAGTATGAAGAAATCGACAAAAGAAGTAGTAAAGAGCTATCCTTTTATGCTGGTACTTTTGACGTAATTGATAAAGAGGGAGACGATCAAACTAATTTATTTGGAATTGAACATAGAAATCCAAAATTATCTAAAGATACTATAATAGGTAAATTATCACCGATCTCTGGAGGGTTCATGACAGGAAAAAGCTCTATGTATCTCTATACAGGAGTTGAAGCCAATTATAATATTGGGCCTTTAAAGATTAAACCTAGTTTCACGCCAGGTTATTATGATGCTGGAGATGGAAAAGATTTAGGACAAGCTTTAGAATTCAAAAGTGAAATAAAACTAGATTTTAATATTTTTGAAAATTCTAAAATAGGTTATAGTTATAGTCATATTTCAAACAATGATTGGGGAGATACGAATCCAGGAACAGACAATCAGTCAATCAATTTTTCTCAAAAATTTTAAATCAAGATGAAGCTTGATAATTGTTATAATTTTGATGATTTTAGGAAATTAGCAAAAAAAAAATTACCCGCTCCTATATTCCACTATATTGATGGCGGTTCTGATGATGAGATTACATTAAAAAGGAATACTGAGTCTTTTTTGAAATGTGATTTAGTGCCCAATATTTTAGCTGGAGTGGGAGAACCAGATCTTTCAACAACAGTCTTCGGTCAAAAAATAGATATGCCATTATTTTTATCTCCAGTAGCAATGCAAAGACTTTTTCACCATGAGGGCGATAAAGCTAGTGCTAGAGCTGCAGAAAAATTTGGAACTTTTTACAGCATGTCCACTATGGCAACTTCCTCGATAGAAGAAATATCAAATATATCAGGTGGGCCCAAAATGTTTCAAATTTACATACATAAATTAAAGGGACTTACAGATAACTTAATTGATAGATGTAAAAGCTCTGGTTTTAAATCAATGTGCCTTACAGTAGATACAGTCACTGCGGGTAATCGAGAAAGAGATCATCGATGGGGATTTACAACACCACCTAAATTAACTTTAAAAAGTATTTTAGCTTTTATGAAACGTCCAAAGTGGACTTTTGATTATCTAACCCACGAAAAATTTCAAATGGCTAATGTTAAAGATTTTACAAAAAAAGGAACAAGTATAGCTAAGGGTGTCATGGAATATATAAATGAGCAATACGATCCAGCTATGAGCTGGAAAGATGCAGAATATTGCATCAAAAGGTGGGGCGGTCCATTTGCGATAAAAGGCTTGATGTCAGTAGAGGATGCAAAGCGAGCAGTTGATATTGGTGCTTCAGCCATTTTACTTTCTAACCATGGGGGGAGGCAGCTTGATGGATCAAGATCTCCATTTGATCAGTTACCAGCAATTAAAGATGCAGTTGGTGACAAACTAGAGATAATATTGGACGGAGGAATAAGGAGAGGTACTCACGTATTAAAAGCTTTAGCTTTAGGAGCAACAGCGTGCAGTTTTGGAAAAGGTTTTTTATTTGCATTAGGAGCAGGTGGTCAAGCTGGTGTTGAACAGATTTTGACAAGAATGAGAGAAGAGCTTAGAAGAGACATGATCCTTTTGGGATGTAAAAACATAAAAGAACTCAACAAATCTAAGATTGCATACCGCTGATGCAATTTGTGAATTTGCAATCTATCTTAATTGTCTTATAAAATTAAATATTATGAAATTAGCAAAAAATTTAGAAAGACTCGGAACAGAGACTGCTTTTAGTGTTTTAGCAGAAGCTAAAAAACTTGAGGCCCAAGGAAAAGAAATGATCCACTTAGGTTTGGGCCAGCCTGATTTTAAAACACCTCAGCATATTATGGATGCAGCAAAAAAGGCAATTGATGATGGTCATCATGGATATGTTTTAGCAAACGGTATTACAGAGTGCAGACAAGCTGTTTCTAGAAAAATTAAAAGTTTGTACAAAAAAGATATTGATCCTGAAAGAATTATGATTATGCCAGGTGGAAAGCCTACAATGTATTATGCCATTCAAATGATTGGTGAACCTGGTGCCGAAATTGTTCATCCAACACCAGGATTTCCAATTTATGAATCAATGATAAATTATACTGGAGCTAAAGCTGTTCCATATGATTTAACCAAAGAAAAAGATTTAAAATTTGATCCAGAAAAAATTTTATCATCAATAACTGACAAAACAAGATTAGTGATTTTGATAAATCCAAATAATCCAACGGGCAGTTTTGTAGAAAAACCTGCAATAGATTTTCTTGCTGAGGGACTGAAGAAACATCCACATGTATTCATACTAAGTGACGAAATCTATAGCCGTCAAATTTTTGATGGAAAAGAAATGCCAACATTTTTTAATTATCCCGATCTCCAAGATAGATTAATCGTCTTAGATGGATGGAGCAAAGCTTACTCTATGACTGGGTGGAGAATGGGTTGGAGTGTATGGCCAGAAAAATTAATTCCATATGTCACAAAATTAGCAATAAATAGTTTCTCTTGCGTGAATGCACCGTCACAATTCGCAGGTATAGCAGCACTTGACGGACCTGACGACTCTATTCATCACATGATGGAAAAATTTGATCAAAGAAGAAAATTAATTCACAAAGGTTTAAACGATTTGCCAGGGGTAACATGTAGTATG
>MDTB01166107.1_pt1 | contig 24083 bp, 29 predicted proteins | sample 811161 | NCBI WGS metagenome assembly MDTB01 (sample SAMN05326650, study PRJNA326480) | marine metagenome | isolation source: seawater | place: Mediterranean Sea | collected 2009
ATTGATTTTTTCAGAAATTTTCTGAGCTTCTTTTTTTCTTGCAGCATCTTTTTTACCAAGTTCTGTTTTAATTTTTTCAACTTCAGCGATGTTTTCTTTTGATGCGTAAAGAGCTTTTTTATTTGAAATTAAATAATTTCTAGCAAAACCTCTTTTTACATCTATTATTTCTCCAATGGATCCAATTGTTCTTATATTTTCTAAAAGTATAACTTTCATTTAAAGCAATGCTAAATTTCTAGCCCTTTTAATAGAAACAGATAGTTCACGCTGTTTTTTTTGACATACATTAGTAATTCTTGAAGGTAAAATTTTTCCATTTTCAGATATGTATTTTTTGAGCAATTTAATATTCTTATAATCTATTACCGGAGCTCCTTTTACAGACAAAGGACAAGCTTTTTTAAATTTATATTTATTAGGTTGAAATATACTTAATTTTGCAAAATTACTTTGTTTACCTTTTTTATTGTTTGTTCTTTTTTTTGATGGCATTTTAATATTTATTATCTCTTATATTCTTTTTTTTCATTATCATCTTTTTTAGAAAAATACTTTGCTTCTAAATCAAATTTTTTAACTTTTACTGTCATATATCTTAAAAGATTTTTATCTATAACTTCGTTTTTTTTTAATTCTTCAATAATTTTTTCTGGGCCTTTGATTTTGAAGTGTATAAAACTCCCTTTTCTGTTCTTTTTTATAATATATGCTAAGTTCAATAAACCCCATTCTTCGGTTTGTACTATTTCTCCTTTGTTTTTTTCAACTATTTTTGAATATTTTTCAGTTAATTGTTTAATTTGAGCATTACTTGTATCTTGTCTTGCTACAATTGTATGTTCGTATAAATTCATATTTGTTCTTTAATAAAAAATGAGGATATACTATTATAATTCTTTAATTACAACACCTAAAACGATAATAAAATTTAGATAATTAAATGTTTTCTGTTATTTTTCCAGGTCAAGGCTCCCAAATGGTAGGAATGGGTAAAGATTTATATGATAAATATGATTTAGTTAAAAAATTGTATAAAGAGGCTGATGAAATACTTGATTTTTCAATTTCTAAATTAATTCTTGAAGGTCCAAAAGAAGAATTAGATTTAACAGAAAATACTCAACCGGCAATTTTTTTATTAAGCTATTCTATTTATAATCTTATTAAAAATGAATTTAATAAAGATTTGAGTAAAGCAAATTTTTTTGCTGGGCATTCTTTAGGAGAATATACAGCCTTAGCTTTAGCTAATTCTTTATCCTTTTCTGATACTCTTAAAATATTAAAGATAAGAGGGAAGGCAATGCAAACCTCTGTTCCAAAAGGAGTTGGGGGAATGGTTGCAGTTTTAGGCTCTGAAATTAATGTTATTGAAAATATTATTGAAGAAAATAAAAAAAGATATGAATGCTTTATTGCTAATGATAACTCAGTAGGACAAATAGTTTTAAGTGGTAAAATTGATGATCTAGATAAGATGATGATTGATTTGAAATCTCAAAATATTAAAAACATGAAATTACCCGTTAGTGCTCCTTTTCATTGTAAGCTTATGAACGAGGCAACAATGATAATGAACAGTGAAATTTCAAAATTACATTTTGAAGAACCTAAAAATATATTAATTTCAAATGTTACTGGTAAAGAAATATCAGATGTTAAAGAATTAAAAGATTTGCTCGTTAAACAAATTGAAAGTAGAGTTCGTTGGAGAGAAAGTGTATTATTTATGATTAATAAAGGAGTAAAAGAATTTATAGAAATAGGACCTGGCAAGGTTTTGTCTGGCTTGATAAAGAGAATTGATAGAACTATTAAAGTTAGTGCAATAAATACTGAAGAAGATATAAAGTTAATTAATTTTAATGAGTAATTTAAAAAATAAAAATATTATCGTCACAGGAGCCTCTGGAGGTATAGGTGGCGCAATTATTGAAAAATTACATAATGAAGGTGCAAATGTTTTAGCCACTGGAACAAAAATTGAAAAATTAGATAAATTAAAAAAGAGCTTTGAAAGTGTTAAGATACTACAATTTGATATATCCCAACATGAAAAAATTGAAGAATTTATCAATAATGCTACCGAACAATTGGGTGGGTCACTTGATTGTTTAGTAAACAATGCCGGAATTACTAAAGATAATCTTACCATAAGAATGAGTTTAGATGAATGGACTAAGGTTATAGATATAAATTTAACATCAACATTTTTAATGAGTAAGTTTGCAATAAAAAAAATGCTTAAGAATAAATCAGGCAAGATTATTAATATAACATCAGTTGTTGGACATACTGGTAATATTGGGCAAGCAAATTATACTGCATCTAAAGCAGGAATAGTTGCGATGTCTAAAAGTCTTGCAATTGAATATGCAAAAAAAAATATAAATGTTAACTGTATATCTCCAGGATTTATTTCTACCGCTATGACAGATCAAATTGACGAAAAATTTAAGGAAACTATCATAGCAAAGATTCCATCGAATAGATTAGGCAAACCAGAAGATATAGCTAATGCTGTGATTTTCTTAAGTTCTCATCAATCAGACTATATTAATGGTGAAACACTACATGTTAATGGAGGCATGTATTTGGGTTGACAAAACTACTTTTTAATCTATTAAGAAATTATAACAAAAAGGAACATTATGTCAGAAGATATTTCAAGTAAGGTAAAAAAAATTGTAGCAGACCATCTAGGTATTGATGAAGCAAAGGTTCAAGATGACTCAAGTTTTATAGATGATCTTGGTGCTGATAGTTTAGACACAGTTGAATTAGTAATGGCGTTTGAAGAAGAGTTTGGATCAGAAATTTCAGATAGTCAGGCAGAGAAAATTTTAACTGTTGGTGACGCAATTAAATTTATTGAAGGTAAAGCTAATTAAAAAAAGCAATGTCTGTAAAAAAAGATGGGATAATGGTAATATTATCATCCCCATCTGGGGCAGGCAAAACAACCTTAGTAAAACTTTTATCTAAAGACAAAAAATTTCATATTTCGATATCTCACACTACTAGAAAACCTAGACCAAGTGAAATTCCTAACAAAGATTATTATTTTGTTAGTGATGAAAAATTTCAAGGATTAATAAAAAACGAGGAATTTTTAGAATATGCAAGAGTTTTTAATCATCTTTATGGAACTACTAGATCACCCGTAATTGAAAAGTTGGAAAGGGGAGAAAATGTGATTTTTGATATTGATTGGCAAGGGGCAGATCAAATTAAGAATAAGAAATTAAACTATAAGCTAATCACTTTTTTTATACTACCCCCAAGCAAAGAAGTTTTGTTTGAAAGATTATCTAATAGAGATATGAAAGATAAATTGATAGCAGAGGAAAGAATGAAAGAATTTACCAGAGATGTTTTACACTGGATTAATTATGATTATGTAATAATTAACGATAATCTTAATGATTGCTATAAAAAAATTAATAATTTAATTGAAGCAGAAATTGATAATGGTTCGAAAGATTATGATAAAGAGTATATTAGAAAACATATTTCTAAGTTAACATCATAAATCTTCTAACTCTTTTGCAAGCCTATAATATGTTTCAGGACTAAGATTTTGCGGCCTTAAATTTAAGTCAATATCAAATTTTTCTGAAACTTTTTTTGTATCTTTAAAAACTTGATTGAAAGACTTTTTAAGCATTTTTCTTCTTTTACTAAAAAAAACTCTAGTGATCATTTCCAAATTTTTAGAGTCTTTTAAATTAAAGAACTCTTTTTTAGGAGTAAAAAGTAATAAAGTGCTATCTATTTTTGGTTTGGGATAAAAGCTTTCAGGTTTAATATCAATTATCTTTTTTATATTTAATTTCCAGTTGGATAGGATAGATAATCTCCCATACTTTGACTGATTTGTTTTTGAAATGATTCGATCAGCAACTTCTTTTTGAAACATTAAAATTAGTTCTGTAAACCAAAATTTTTTATCAATATTAATTATCCATTTTGAGATTAACTCTGTTGAAATATTATAAGGAAGATTACCAAATACTGTAAGCTCATTTTTAGAAATTTTGTTTTCATCTATATTTAAAACATCATCATTAATAATATTGATTTTATTATCAAATTTATCTTTTAAAAGTTTTGATAGATCGTTATCTTTTTCAATAACATAGATCTTTTTAGGATTTTTTTTTATAATGTAAGCTGTTAAATTTCCACTTCCTGGTCCTATTTCTAAAATTTCTTTATCTTGAATTTCAACAGTATCAACAATTTTATTAAGAATATTTCTATCAATTAAGAAGTTTTGACCTAAACTTTTTTTAGCTTTTATCTTCACTTAATTGTTTAAAAATTTTAAAGCTTCAATTAAACTTTGAGGATTAGATTTATTCTTTCCAATCATAGCATTATTTGGCCCATGGTCTGGTGAAATTCTGATAAAAGGTAATCCTAACGTGATATTTATAGAATTGAAACCGAATAAAGTCTTTGCAGGAGTTAAAACTTGATCGTGATACATTCCAACAATTACATCATAACTTTTTGAATTTTCATTCATAAAAATAGTATCTGCAGAAAAAGGGCCCTTCACGTTATATTTTCTTTTTTTTAAACTTTTGATGACCGGTTTTATAATTTTGTCTTCTTCACTGGAATTATAATTGCTTTCACAGTGAGGATTAAGCCCTGTGATAGCAATTTTTGGATTTATTTTCATTTTTCTTTTATAAAAATTGTGAATTAATTTAATTTGATAATTGATATTTTTTTTTGTTATTTTTTTGTAAACATTTTTTAGAGGTAAATGAGTGGTAATAGGACAAACAGACAATTTTTTATTATAAATCAACATTGAAACTTTATTATTTCTATTTGTTTTATTAGCCAAATATTCGGTAATACCTAATGATTTATTTCTTAAAAAATTCCTTTTAGATATTGGACCATTTATTAGTCCTTTAAATTTTTTTGTTTTCATCAATTTTAAGGCAGTATCAAAAGATTCCTCAATATATGAATTAGATCTGTTACTTATTGTATCAAATGTTTTTTTAAAATTAAAATTAATGTTAATAATATTAATTTTAGTTTTACTCAAATTCTTTAAATTCAAATTCTTATTATCAAGCAAATTAATTTGATATTTAAAATTTAACTTTTTCATTTGTTTGATAAATAACTTTTTAGAAACAATAAGGATAATCTTCTTTTTAACTTTAATTTTATTAAATGCTTTTAAAAAAATTTCTATGAAAATACTATAAGGCTCTCCTGCTACAATTAAAATTGGACTATTTTTCATTTATTAAAGAACTTTTTTTGATTTTTTGAAAATATATTGAAGAAAATTCATTTAATTGTCTATCTCTTTCATAAATTATTAATTGTTTTAAATCTTCTTCTTCATTTTGTTCAATTGTTTCCATTTTTTTGTCCAAAACTTTAATAATAAGAAAACCGTTTGGCACTTTTATTAAATCAGTAATTCCACCTATCTTAATATTTTCAAGTTTAACAGAAATGTTGTCAGACATTCTAGATTTATTTACCCAACCAACTTCTCCTCCGAATTTAGCTGTATTAGATATACTATATATATTTGCAGTGTTTTTGAAACCAATTTCATTAATACTTTCTAATATTTCTTTGTATTTATTTTCTATTTCAGATTTATTATTTGCTGAAAAAATAATCTCAGATACAAAAAATAATTCTGATTCTTTTTTGTATTTTTGTTCTTTAATTTTTTTTCTTAGTTTTTCTTTGTCTATTTCTACTTGTTTATTATATCTTTTGTATATTAGCTCATTCCATAAAGCCTCTATATTTAATTTATTTTTTACTGTATCTATTTGAAGGTTTTTACTTAAAAGATAATTTTCTAAACTTTCTATATTTTCAAAATTTAATTTCGTATAAAAGTCTTCTAAAATATTATCAATGTATTTTGTATAAATATCTATATTAAAATATTTTCTAAGTTCGTTTTTTTTAATTTTTTCTCTAATAATAGAAGCTTTGGCAATCTCATATAACTTTTTGTCATCTAAAGATTCAAGATTTTGATTAATTGCTAGTAAATAATTTTTTTCATTTTGTATATCTATGTTTGTTATTAATTGATTGTTTACTTTTAAAACTACAAAAGAGCTATTTTCACTTTTTGCAATATTACTCCAAAAGTTAAGAAAAAAAATAATAAAAAAACTATAAACTATTTTCTTGATATTCATTTATTTATTAATATTTGGACTATTAACACTTGTAAAGGGAACTATCGTTAAAGAGAAAAATAATTCTTCACTAGGCTTTAAGTCTTGGTCATTATAAAAATTTTTATTGTATTCAATTGCTGCAGTTAAACAATCATTTTTATATTGATAAATTAAATTGTAGAATTCATTTAAATTTGTTTTTGTATTTCTTCTTTTGTTGAATGAAATAGAATTTTGGTTATCAAAATTAAAAGTTGTTTTGTTGCTCCAATAACCTTGATTACCTAAAGGACCTGTTTCTTCTAAAAATTCAAATGAATTTACAAAATTATTTATAGAAATTTCTGATTTAATTTGATCATAAGTAGAGTTATCTAGATTATTATCTAAAGAAAAATTATATTCTACATTAAAATATTTACTTGGTTTGAATTTTAAACCACCAAAAATATTTGATGATTTTTTTCCAATGGTGCTTTTTCTAGGCAAATCATCATTTTCTTTTTCCCTGAATACTGAAGCTAATTCGAATTTGAAAATATCTAAACCAGCATTATTAGAGATTAAATAATCAGTACCAACTGTTATTGAAGATCCACTTTCTATATGACCCAGTCTATTTAGAGAGTAAACATTATTCACGTCTATTCTTATATCTTCCTCACTAATATTTTTAGTTGTATTTGGACTATATCTAAAAGATATTTTTGGAGTCAAAAATTTTTCAAAATTTTTTTCTAATTTTTTCAAAGGATAGCTCAAAGTAAACATTCCAGCAGTCAAAAGTTCGAATTCTTTTTTATTTTCTTTATTTGGATTTGGAGAATTTCGCAATTCAGAGTTAATGTTTTTTAAAACTAGTGTATAATCACTTACTAATCCATTTAAATTATATTTTGGAAAAGAGTCATATTTAAAGTTATTAGTTAATTTAGTTTCTTGAACATTAGTATCGTATTGCTTTATATAGCCCTCAGAATCAAAAGATAAATATCCATTCAGTTCTTTTTCTAAGCTTATAGTTTTGTTTAACTTAAGATTTGGAAAAATATATTCATATCTATCACTATTTTTTTTTGTTGTATCTTCAAATACTTCTAAGTTTGCTTGAAAAAATAAATCTTCGTTTATTCCGTTATAATTTAAAAAAGAATTTAAGGTTGTTTGATTATTTACAATAGGAGATTCAATATCGTTAATTTTTAAATATGTATCGTTTGAAACTTTTTCTATATTAAGTTCAACATTAGTGTCTTCAAAAGAAGTGTTTATTAAATCAAATTTTGAATTAGAGAAAAAGTGTGTTTTTGAGTCTGAACTTGAAGCTTTATTTTTGTAACTTACATCAATTATGTGGTTAGAGTTTTTTGTTACTTTTCTATATTCAGAATTTAAAAGAATAGAGTTATGAGAAAAAAATCTTGGTTTAAATGTAAAATCTTCACTTTCAGAAATTGCAAAAAAATATGGAATAGATAAATGTGCTCCAGTGTTAGTATTGTCTGCATACGCAGGTATTAAAAAACCTGATTGTCTTTTTACAGTTGGATCTGGATGAAAAAATTTTGGGAAATAAAAAACAGTTTTATCGTATAATTTTAAGAAAGCATTTTTATAGTTTAAAGTTTTTTTTTCCTTATCATGAGTAATTTTTTCTGCGTACATTTTCCAGGGTGGGCAGGTATCATTTTTTTTACAAGTTGTAAAAACTCCTTTAGTGATTTCTGTTTTGTCTTTCTCTACTATGATTGAATTGCCCTTTAATCTTGGATCATTATCACTGTTTCCAAAACTTTTTTTATCAAAATTAATTTCTAAATCTTTTCCTGCTATTTGATTATTTTTTGTATTCCATATGGCAGAATCAATAATGTGTTCATTTCCACTATTATCAATATAAACAAATTTATTTGATTTAAAGATCCCTTTAGTAATTAAATAAACAAAGTCATCAGACATAACTTTATTATTTAAGTCATCAGTTAAAATCGATTCAGCAGTTGAAATTATTTTTTTTTCTTCAATTAAGTATACTAAATTTTTAGTTTTAAGTTTGTATTTATTTTCAAAGTTAGCCGTTACTTCACTTTCAGAAAATATTTTCTCGTTATTTTTTTCATAAATAAATTTATCTCCAAAAACTTTAAGATCATTTTTTTTATCTAATATTTCTACTTTTCCTTCTACTACTAAAATCAATTTTTTTTTATCATATTCAAAACTATCAGCAATAATTTCAATACCTTTATCATCTATTATTTTAACGCCATCTTTAGCATGAATAATATTTCCATTATCTTTAATTAAAATTTCGATAGCTTCGAAATTAAATTCATCACTTAATATTTTTCCACAACTTGTAAAAAAAATTACAAATAAATATATTAAAAATAAAGAATTTTTATTTCTCATTTATTCTAACCAATCCTATACAGCATGATAAACTTATAATTGTCAAAGGCAGCATGCTTGAAACTTTTCCAGAAATATCCATTGACTGACCTAGAACATTTGAAAATAAGTTGATATAATAAATAATTACTGAAACCATTATACCTAAAATTATATGAAATATTTTAGGTTTGTTATATTTAACATTCATCATTATCACACATGCAAACAAAGTCATTATAGTTAAATAAAATGGATAGGTATAAAATTTCAAAAGGTGAACTTCTATTTCTTCAGTAGAGTAACCTAAATTTTCATAATTTCTTTTTGCGTTATATAATTCAAAAAAAGACAAAGATTTTAAATTTGCAAAATAGTTATTAAGTTTTTCTGAGTCAAAATTCGTTTTATAAGTTATATCTGTATTAGAAAAAGTAACTTTATTATCTTTTGATATTTTTACATTTTTTAATATCCAGTTAGTGTTTGAAATATCGATTTTTTTTGCATCAATTTTTCTTAATAGTTCAAAATCTTTGTTAAATTCAGTAATTTCTACATCAATTAAATAATTTTTTTCTAATTTGAGTGAGTTTATAATTTTAATTACTTTATTTGTTTCATCTTTTATCCATAGACCATTTTCAGTTATGACAGCTAAATATTTATTGTCTATTGCGTAATTATTTTTCAAAAATAAATATTGATATTTCAATTTAGATGACAAATTATAAAATACTACATTGATTATTAAAGATAGAATGAATGTTGTAAAAATTAGTATGCTAATTATTTTTAAATTACTAACACCTACAGTTTTAAACAAAGATAGTTCTCTTCTATCAACTATTTTAATAAAAAAAAATTGAGTAGCTATTATAAAAATAAAAGGAAAAATATCATATAATACAGATGGAGAATTAAGAAATGTTAAAAATACAGGGTACATTATGTTTGTGTCAAGATCTTTAAAAAAACTAATTTCCTCCAACAAACCCATAATAAAAACTAAAGCAAAAAAAACACCAACGACCTCTAGTAATATTTTGACAAAATTGAATATTAAAAATTTGTGATATAATCTAAGATTCATAAAGTTAAATATATTTTAATTTTTTGTTAAAAATAATAATTGATGAAATAAACATAATTGTTGGAATTGTTAAAAAGATTGAATTTTGTATCAAGGAAATTCCAGAAAAACTTAAAGAAAGTTCTGAAACTATTAATATTAATGTAGATATTAAAAAAACTTTTAATTTAAATGACTTGTAATTAACCTTGTCTTTTGAAGTAAGAGCTAAAAATGATACCACTAATGCTAAAATTGGTAAATATAATGGTAAATACAATCTTCTTAAAAGTTCACTTGTCACAGCTGGATTAACATTATTTGTACAAGTTAAAAATCTATTTTCGGACATATAATCTTGTTTGAGATAAAGTGCTACAACGCACTCTACAAGAATTTTGGTTTCCAATTCTTTGATTTTTGGAAAAGTAGTTGTTTTAGATTTATAATTAGATAAGTTCATTTGAGTTTCTTCAAAGCTAAGAATTGTGGATTGCTTTTTTTTTTGATTAATAATTTTACCATTGTTCATAATCAACCAATGATTATCATCTTTTTTTATAAGTCGGCCTTTTTTTGCATAAATTGTTTGAGATTCACTTTCATCTTTATTTATTTGTTCTTTTAAATAGATATTAAATAATTCACCATTCTTATTTTTTTTTTCCACATAAATTGTTAAATTTGAAATTGCATCTATAAATTTTTTTTCTTTAATTAATTTAGGAAAAAAATCCATTGTTGATGTTCTTATGTAAGATCTAGCCATATCTTGGGTTTTAGGCACAATTATTGAGGTTAATAAAATTTGAAATAATAAAAATATTATAGAATACATTAATAGATTTTTTAAAAACTGAAATTTATGAACGCCATTTAACCAAAAAATAATTAATTGATTTTTTTCCTCATATTTTACCATTGTATAAAATAAAGAAATAAAAAACATAAAGGGTAGTATTCGACTAAAAATTTTAGGTAAATTAAGTAGAGAGTACATGAAGTATATCTTAAAACTGTGCCCATCTTCTGATATAAAATCTAATAGATTAACAGCCTGTATTACCCAAACTATTATAGTCATACTAATTGTAGAGATTAAAAAAAAACCGGTAATGTCTTTATTTAAATTTTTAAAAATTAATTTTTTCATTGAAATTTGATAATTTTCTACATATATACCACTTGCTCGTATAAAGTGTATTTAAAAATTTATGTCTATTAAAATTAACTATTCAAACAAAGGAAGAGGCAAATCTTCAGCCAATCTAGTCTTATTTTCTGATGAAAAATTCAATATAAATGCATTAAAAAAATACATTTCTAGCTCTGAATTTTCTTACATAAATGACTTATTAAAAACTAGCGATCTTAGTAAAAACTTATTTGTTTTTGAGCTTAGCTCAAAAAAAAAAAATAGTTTTAATTTCGATTAAAAGAGACATCAAAACTTATGATATAGAAAATTTAGGAGCAGAATTTTATGGGCGAATAAACTATGGAAAGAATAGTGAATACTTTGTAAATTCTGATAGCATTGTAAGTAAATATGAAAATTTTTTGGGTCATTTTCTTCACGGATTAAAATTAAAATCATATGAATTTAATAAATATAAAACAAAAAAAGAAATAAGATCTATTTTAATTAATATAATTGGAAATAAGAATAAACCTTCGATTCAAAATCAATTAAAATTTAAGGCAGTAGAAGAAGGAACTTTTTATGCGAGAGATTTAGTTTCTGAACCAGGAAATATTTTACATCCAGATGAATATGCAAAAAGAATTAATTCATTAAAAAAATATGGTTTAAAAATTGTTGTATATGATGAAAAAAAATTAAAGAAACTAGGGATGAATGCTTTACTTGGCGTGGGACAAGGAAGTATCAGGGGATCATATCTTGTAACGATAGAATGGAAGGGATTAAAAAATAATTCTAAACCTTTGGCATTTGTTGGAAAAGGAGTTTGTTTTGACACTGGAGGTATTTCATTAAAACCAGCAAAGTTTATGGAGGATATGACTTATGATATGGCAGGTTCTGCTGTAGTGGTCGGTTTGATGAAAAGTTTAGCTTTAAGAAAAGCTAAAGTTAATGCAGTGGGTGTTGTAGGACTTGTAGAAAATATGCCAGGTGGTAATGCTCAAAGACCTGGAGATATTGTTAAATCTTATAGTGGCAAGACTATTGAAATACTTAATACAGATGCCGAAGGAAGATTAGTATTAGCTGATGCTTTAACTTTTACAGAAAAAAAATTTAATCCTAAATTTATGATTGATTTAGCAACATTGACAGGCGCAATTATAGTTTCTTTAGGATCAGAGTATGCAGGCCTTTTTTCTAATAATGACAACTTATCAAAACAAATACTTAGTGCTGGGGATCAAGTGGAAGAAAAAGTGTGGAGAATGCCTTTACATAAAAATTATGATAAACTTTTGAAATCTAAAAATGCTGACATGCAAAATATTAATTATATAGGTGGTGCAGGATCTACTACCGCTGCACAATTTTTACAAAGATTTATCTTAAACAAAACACCATGGGCACACCTAGATATAGCTGGTATGGCTTTTTCGAAATATGGAGGTGCTTTAAACTCAGGTGGAGCTACAGGTTACGGAGTTAGATTATTAAATCAATTAATAGAGGAACATTATGAGTAATTTAGAGCAAACATTATCAATCATTAAACCAGATGCAGTAGAGAGGAATTTGGAAAATGAAATTAAAGAAATATTTAAGAATAAAGGATTTAGTATTTTAAAGAATAAAAAAATTCAAATAACTAAATCCGAGGCAGAACAATTCTATAAAGTACATGAAACAAAACCATTTTATAATGATTTATGTGCTTACTTATCATCAGGACCAATTGTTGTTATGATACTTGAAAAAGAAAATGCAATCCTTGCTAACAGAGAAATTATGGGAGCAACAAACCCTAAGGATGCAAATGAAGGAACTATAAGAAAAAAATATGGAATTTCAATTGATAAAAATTCTGTTCATGGCTCAGATAGTGCCGAAAATGCGAAAATTGAAATAAATTTTTTTTTTAAAGATTAATCGACAATTTTTAAGACAATTTCCTCAAATTTACCTGCCTCTTTGCACCAAAGTTCATAACTTTCACATATTCTCCATAAATGATCAAATGAACGTTGAGAAATTTCTAGAGGAAAGGAACTTTTAGTATAATATAAATTTGGATATTTCATAAATTGTTTCATTGTAATTTCTTTTTGTATTTCCAAAATTTTGATTGTTTCATTCGGAATTTTTTCCCCTGTATCTTTATCGATGAATTTATTCTTTTTCAAAGTTTCAAACCAATTATCATGGAAACTACCACTACTTATATCCTCATAAACTTTTGTGCCTATAAATCTTTCTACTGCATCTATATTTGATATATCTGGATTATTTTTTTTTATTTCGATTATCTTATTATAAATAACTTCTGCCATATATATAACATATGGTTTTTTCTTTTCTTTTTTCATTATCTTGCAAGATATTTTTTCATTGTAGAATGGGCTAATATCAAATTTGGATCAAAAAAAGTTTTTGATAATTTAACTTTTTTAAATGATTTGAAGGCAAAAATAGCTAAAGGTAGTTCCGTACATCCAAGTATAATTTTTTTACATTTCATTTTATTTAAATATTTTACTGCAGGCCTTATAATTTTTTCTGCTTTTTTTACTTTTCCCATTTTGACAAATCTAATTGCTTTATTAACACTTGATAGTTGTAGAGATTTAGTTGGTTTAATTATTTTAAAATCTTTATCAAAAAATTTATTATAAATTCCCGTATTTAGCGTACCTTCAGTAGCAAGAAGACCAATTCTTGAATTTTTTTTACATTTTTTTTTGGTGTGAAGAAAAACTTCTTTAGGCATATTTATTATAGGAATTTTTACTCTCTTTTTTAGATCATCATACCAATAGTGTGCTGTATTACATGGAATAACAATAAATTTACATCCACTTTTTATTAACGAATGACACCCATCGTTTAAACTTTTTAAAACTTTGTTATATTTAATTTTATTTTTTGCTTTTGTTGGAATACTTGAAAATGATTTAGCCTGAACTCCAATAGACTCTGGTCTTCCAGGAATATTCGACTTATTATATAAAATAAAAAGAGGATAATCTTGATCCACTTTCCCTCTGTTAATCATTGCTAATTTGTTACAGAAATCAAGACCAGCCTGAGTTCCCATGCCACCTAAAATACCGATCACAATATTATTCTTTCCTTAAAGAATTATGGTATTGGCTGAAACTTCAAAATAAAACTTTATTCAAAATTACAGCCAACAGAATTTATGAAAATTATGCAGTTTTTAAATTTACTGCAGAAGGACCTTTAGGACCATCTTCAACATCGAAAGTCAAAGCTTGACCCTCATCTAAACCGTTCATTCCAGCATCTCTTACGGCTGATACATGAACAAATACATCTTTTTCTTTATCTTCTCTTTCAATAAAACCAAAACCTTTGGTTGGATTGAACCATTTTACTTTTCCTTGTAGACTCATATTGTTTTTCTTACTTTTTGTTAAGTTACTTTTATTACTTATAATTAAGTAATGTTGCCTTATTTAGATTTATTGAGGATTTGTCAACTAAATAAAACTGATGAATGTAAAAAAAAACAGTTAGTTGCTTATATGTAAACACATATATACGGAATTAACATCCTCTTTATAGTGTGAAAATGGCTCACAAACTTTAAAGCCGCAGCTTAGAAATAATTTTCTTGCAGGTAAAAAGAATTCTCCCGCTCCTGTTTCAATGCTTATTTTTTTTATATTAAGTCCTTTTGCCTTATTAATTAAGTGATCAATAATTTTAAGTCCATTATTTTGGTTTCTAAATTTATCATTTACTCTTATAGATTTAAATTCACCATGTTCTTTATCCAAAAATTTTAAAGCCCCTATGCCCATTAATTGGTCATTTTCCCATAAGCTCCAAAATTTAATTGTAGAGTCTTTAAGACCATCAATGTCAAGAACATGAGTACTGCCTACTGGTGAAACAGATCTTAATTCGATAAAATGTTTTACTAGAAGTGCGTGTACCTCTGGATTATCAAAATTTCCATCAATAGATTTTATCATTTAATCTATTACATCCTTTAAGGATTCTATTTGACCAATCTTAAAAATAATTGCATTTTCTTTTTTAAAACCAAACTTTTCTGCATTATCTTTAAATCTTACAGGAGGTTCCATGATAGGCTCAAGTGATAATACAAAAGTGCCCCAATGCATTCCTAAAACTTTTTTACTTTTTAAGTCTTGGGCAACGTTAAGTGCTTCTTCAGGAGTAGTATGGTAAATTGATTTTTCAAACATAGGTTTAAAATCATAAGCTCCAATATTAATAATAGTTAAATCAATTGGACCATATTTTTTTCCTAAATCTTTATAAATATTTCCATAACCAGTATCACATGCAAAAAAAATTTTTTTGTCTTTATACTCTATTAAAAAATTACCCCAAAGAGTTTTGTTAGTGTCAGTTAAACTTCTTTTTGACCAATGTACTGCTGGCAATAAAGTAATTTTTAAATCTTTATTGATAATTATGCTATCATACCAGTCCAGTTCATTAACATCTTTAAAACGATATTTACTAAAGTATTTTCCAAGTTTTAATGGAACCATGACCTTGGCATCTTTATAAGGAAATCTTCTTATTGTAGACATGTCTTGATGATCGTAATGATTATGAGTTAATAAAAAAACATCTATTTTTGGAATCTCATTTAATTTGATTGCAGGTTCCGTGTATCTTTTTGGTCCAAAGATTAAAGGTCCTGCATTTTTAGAAAATACTGGGTCAGTTATTATTGTATTTTCACCAAGCTTAATCATAAATGTTGCATGGCCTATCCAGGCAATATAATCATCATTTTTAAATTTTTCTAAGTCAGATAAAACTTTAATTTTTTTAATAAGGTGATCTTCTGGAACAGTCATATCAATTTTTTTCTTTTCTTCATTGAATTGCTTGTATGACCATTTGACATTTTTTGATCTTATTGGAGACCCTTCTGGATTTCTAAATGTACCATCAGGTAAATGGTGATAAGGTTTATTTTCCATAGCTATTGATAAAGAGTTATAAGCAATAATTAGAATAAAAAAACCTATTAATTTTAACATGTGATTGATTTATTAATTTTTAAAATAGAGTTGTTAAATGCCCCATTTTTCTTTTGTGTTTAATCTCTTTTTTTAAATAATCAAAGAAAAATTCATTTGGACCAAATTTTTTATTTCTATAAGCTGTAATTTCATCTCCAATAATATTTGTCATTTTTGCATTTGCTATTTTTTTTAAAGAAATTTGTTCAAATTTGCATACTGCCCTAATATGATTTTCAAACTGGCTTACATTATACGCATTAATTGTTAAATGCCCGGAGTTGTGGACTCTAGGCGCAATCTCATTTACATATAAATTATCATTTCTGTCTATAAAAAACTCTACACATAATGTGCCGATATATCTTAATTCTTCTGCAATCTGTATTGACCATAATTTTGATTCCTTTAAAATTTTATCACTAATTTTAGCTGGAATTGTTGAATTTTTTAAAATCTGATCTTCATGAACATTTTCAACTGGCTCATAGATTTCGTATTTTTGATCATTAAATCTGGTAATAATAATTGATATTTCTTTTTTAATATTTACTAATTTCTCTAAAATATACCTTTTATCAAAATCTATATTTAAATCTTTTAAGTCTTCAATAGAATTTATAAGATGTTGACCTTTTCCATCGTATCCTAGAGTGGTAGTTTTCAGAAGTCCAGGTAGTAATTCTTGTACAGCATTTATTTGAGATTTTTCCTCAATAGAAACATATTGGGTAGTTCTTATATTTAATTTGTTTATAAAATCTTTTTCAGCTAATCGATGTTGTATAATTCTATTGACTGAAGGATTAGGAAGTACTGGTTTAATTTTATTAATCTCGTTTAATGTATTATATGGAATATTTTCAAATTCATAAGTTATGATTTCTGTTTTATTTATAAATTCTTTGATTTTATTTTGATCATCATAGTTTCCATAAATAAATTCATCTGAAAAATTTTGAGCAGGGGCCTCTAAGTCATCAGAAAAGATAACAGTCTTTACATTTAATTTTTTTGCTGCAACAGCCAACATACTACCTAGTTGACCACCACCAATTATACCTAAAGTTGGTTTTGACATAATAAATATTATTTAGGTTTTTTTTTAACTGACTTACTTTGATTATCTCGCCATTTTTTAAGATTTCTTTTTACTCTTAAATCATTAATGGCAATTATAGATGCCGCTAATAATGCTGAGTTAATTGCACCATCTTCCCCTATAGCCAGTGTTCCTACAGGTATACCTTTTGGCATTTGTACAATAGACAAAATACTATCTAAACCTTTTAGTTTTTTACTTTCAATTGGGACTCCTAATACAGGAATAGTTGTTAACGCAGAAATCATCCCTGGAAGATGGGCTGAACCTCCAGCACCAGCAATGATTACTTCTATATTATTTTTCTCCGCATTTTTTGCATAATCATACATTCTATTTGGAGTTCTATGAGCTGAAATAATTTTAGTCTCAAATCTTATATTTAATGATTTTAGGACTTTTTGACATAGCTTCATGGTTTTAAAATCAGATTGACTTCCCATCACTATAGAAACTTTATTTGATTTATTTCTTGGCATTCGGTGTTAATTTTTTTATCACCTATATGATTATTTCAAATTAAAGCTTATATTTCAATAAAAATTGATGACTTATTCTATAGAATCAAATTAAATAAGGTTTTATTAAATAAGATTAGAGAAATATATAATTAAATAATGAAAAGCTATTCTCAATATAAAGAGGACATATTTATTTTAGAGATCTTTAATAAAAAAAAACAGGGAAATTGTTTCTTTTTTGAATTTGGTGCTTGGGACGGAGTCCACTTAAGTAATTGTAGGTTACTATATGAAAACAATTGGTCAGGGTGTTTTGTAGAGCTTGATGATAAAAAATATAAAGAATTGGAAAAAAATTATAAAGATGATGCAAATATAATTACAATTAATAAAAAGATTGAACATGAGTCAAAAAATATAAATCAACTAATTCAAGATAATAATATTAAAAAAATAGATGTTATGTCCATAGACGTTGATGGAAAGGATTTATCTATATGGAAAAGTTTAAGCGTTATTGATCCAAAAGTAGTAATAATAGAATACAATGGAACAATCCCATTTGATACAACTTTTGAAGATGACACAAATCGAAATATAGGCAGCAGTTATTTAGCAATAGATATTTATGCAAAAAGCAAAAATTATGAATTAATAAAAGCAACGATAGGAAATTTGATATATATAAAGAAGGATTTTAATGAAAATTTATACAAATCTTTATCAATGAATGATGTTTATTCAATATGTAAACCTTTTAGAGTCGGCTTTAATAATTATGGAGAATATTTATTCTTTTCCAATAATGAATTGAATTTTCAAGAATTTTTTAAATCTCCTCAACAAAAATCTTTTATAACTTTTCAACCAATACCTAAATTATTAAGAAACTTGACTAATGTAAATGGTAAAGGAGGTGAATCTCTAAAAAAATTGTATTCTTTATTTATTTTTTTAATATTAAGACCTTTCCTTTTTTCAAAGTATATTATAACGAAAATATTTAAGAAATGATTTATTATGAATTTTAAAATAGATAACTTACAATATTGCAATTGGTCTAGAAAAATTTTTCAGATAAATAGAGACGCAGGTTTAGATGCAGTCCACGTAACGATTGTTTATCATGAAGATTTTGATGAACTTCAAAAAATTATTAATATTTGGAATAATCATTTTAATGAAAATTCAGATCTAATTTTTTTAGGTAAAGATTATAAAGATATCGAAAAAGCAAAATTAGAAAATAAAACTGCCATTTTTTTTGGATTTCAAAATTGTTCTCCAATAGAAGATGACATTAATTTACTTGAAAAAATTCATGATCAGGGATGCAGATTCATGCAGCTTACATATAATAACCAATCTTTATTAGCCACTGGATGTTATGAGAAAATTGATAGTGGAGTTACTAATTTTGGTAAAGAGGTTATAAAAGAAATGAATAGATTGGGTATAGTGATTGATATGTCTCATTCTGCTCAACAAAGTACTTTTGATGCCATTAATCTTAGTCAGAAACCAATTGCAATCACACATGCTAATCCTAGTTTTTGGCACTCTGCTAAAAGAAATAAATCAAATGATTTATTAAAAACTTTAGCAGATAGTGGAGGAATGTTAGGATTATCTTTGTATGCGCATCACTTGAAAAACGGAACTAATTGTAGTTTAGATAGTTTTTGCGAGATGGCTGCAGGAACAGCAGAAATTATGGGAGTAAAAAATATTGGCATAGGAAGTGATTTGTGTCTTGATCAACCTGATAGTACTGTTGAATGGATGAGAAATGGAACTTGGACAAAAGCCAAAAATTATGGGGAGGGATCTAAAAATAAACCTGGTTTTCCCAAACAACCAGAATGGTTTATAGATGCAAGAGGTTTTAAAAATTTGGAATTTGGATTAAAAAAAGTAGGATTTAATGAAAATGAGGTAAATGGAATACTAGGTAATAATTGGTATAATTTTTATAAAGGTATAAATTAATGAAAGTTGAATTAAGAGACCCAAATATAATAATGAAATTATCTAGATTGGGATCTTTTCATCAATCAAAACTATCTTTTTTAAGAAGTTTTTTAAAAGAGTTTAAAGACTGGGAATACAAGAAAGATTTGTTTAATCTCAATGAGTCAGGACATGGAGTAGCGATCTATTCATTTAAAAAAAATAATAGAGTTTATTCATTAATTTGTTTTGCAAATGAATTAAATGAAAATGAGAGATCTGATAGAGTTATAGCTACAAAATGGGATGCTGCGTTTACTCTCTATGATGGAATTCCTACAAAACAAGATATAGAGAGATTAAAAAATGAAGTACCAAAACAAGAAGTAGGAAGACTTTCTTATAAAGAATTAACCTTATCTAGGGCTAACAAATCAGTTCGAGCGTTTAATCATGTAGTTGATAGTTTGAGCAATGGCGTTCAACCAGATGTAAATTTATTATCTAAAGTTGGATATTTATATAGAACCACAGCAGTATATGGCTCAGGCAAATTTGGTTTAGCAGATAGATTTAGAATTAAAAATAGAGAGGAGTTATATGGTCCTTTTCGTCTAGAAATGATGTTAGTTTACTTAGTAAGACAATTTACTTTTGATCAAGTTAATCACGTAGCAAAAAATAAGAATCCGAAAAAAGCAGTTAATTTAGATTATCAAATTTGTAGGAGTTTAGGTATAGGAAATTCAACAGGATTAGGAATGGCACCTTTTATTGTTAACCATCCAACTCTTTTAAATAACTGGATACTCGCAAGAGAAACAGCATTAAAAAAAATAAGAGAAATAAAAGATGTAAAAACTGAACAAAGTGATTTGTTTAAGTTCTGCATGAAAAAATCTTTAAAAAATATAACATCGTGGAATACTGAAAGTGAATACCAGCAAAAAAAAATTAATCTATTATTAAAAGATCTTAATATCTTTATAGATTTTATAGAAAATAAATTTGATTTTACCAGGCAATATTCTTTTAATGAAATTTACTTATGGCTAGAAAAAAATAGTTGTGAAGAATGTATAGAATATGTTGTTTCAATGATGATGGAACCTTTCGATGATATTATAAATCCACTAATTAACAAAATGAGTTCCGAAGAAGAAAAGTATTTTAATATACCTGCAGATAGAACAATTATTGAATTGAAAAAAATATTAGAAAATCAATATTCAAAAATATTAAATATTGATTTTTTAGAAAAAAAGAATAATCAAAATTTTTGGTTTATTTCTAAAAACAAAGAAGAACCCAGATTAGCAGATAGATTTAAGGAAAATGGTTCTGAATTAGAACAACCATTAGCTATAGCTAGAGACATTAAAAAACTTTATGAACAGTTGAATCTATTTAAGAATAGTTCAACCGTCGATAAATTTTTAGCAAAGTGCCCAGAATTTAGACATGTAGTAAGAAGAGCTTTTATAATTGAAAAATTTCCTTATTCAGAAATTCAAGATAACACTATAGGACAATCTATAGTACCTATAGATATGTTAAGATTAAAACTATCTTTTTTTGGTGCTTTAAAGTTTGATCCAAGATCAGATAAATGGTTAAGAATTTGCATGTTTCAAGGAGCCCCATTACCCGAACAGTTAAATGATTACGATGATTACTGGGTATATAACTCAATAAATTAAATGAAATCTTTAAGTGAAATTGAAACAATATCAAAAAGATCAAGTAGAGCAGCTGGTTTTTCTTGGGGTATTGCTGAGGAAGTTGGAAAAAATATAAGAATTTTAGAGATGTTTGGGTTATCAGGAATAAAAAATCTTAATTATTATTTAAAAATTAAAAATAAAAAAAAATTTGAGAATTTAATTCTCTTAACGGATGATAACAAAACAAATAAGTTAGAATTTTGCCCTATAATTGCTGGGGTAAGCTTTTTAGATCAAATAAGAACTTTAGAAAATTTAAAAAAGATTGAATTTGAAAAATTGGCATTTCCGTTACTTTTTTTGCCATTTATAAGTAGAGCTTCAGAAGTTATTGGTAAAAGATTAAGTTTATATATAGATAATAAGATATTTTTACTTAATTATAACAATAGTATTTATGCAAATTCTTTTGATGAAGGTGTAATAGAAATAGGCGATAAAGTTATAATTGAATTTAAAGAAAATATGGACTCTTTTAAAGAAAGTGAATGGAACGAACTTTATAAATTATCAGAAAATACTTTTGTTGAAGAAAGTGATAGCTTGAAAGAGATCGGAGCTGGAGCAGGATTGACAGATAATGATTAAGAGTTATGAACATAAAAACTTAAAGAAAGAAGATGTAGATGAATTTAATGATAAATGTGAAGAATGCTTTAAAAAAGATAAAAGTGTTCGTGAAAACTTTATACTAACTAGTTATAAAATTTGTAACTCTTGTAAAATATCTAAAACAATATTTCCTATTTAAAAAGGTTATAATTTTAAGTATTTTTTTAATCCTACACTTAAAAAAGATAATAAGATTGCTGCAATAACATCCTCAAAAGGTTTAGCTTCTGGAAATCCAAAATTCCATAAGATTACACCTATCAGCCATACTATATAAATTTTCATAAATTAATTTAATTTTAAGTTACAAACTGTCTTTACATTTCTAACTTATTTGGCTTATTGGTAATGCGTTCATTTTACTCATAATAAAAGATAAAGATAGAATTGCTATAATTAAGAAAGATAGGAAAACAATTCCAAAAGACTTAAAATTTGACTTTAAATTTAAGATTTGTTTAGCTGATATTATTAAACCTGCGAATATCCAAAATTGTGTTAAAAAGATTATAGGAATCATTAAATCTGGTGTAATAGCAAAAAACCTCAAAATTCCTGGAGCATGTGCGTAGCCAACGCCAATTAATATTTTTCTAAAGGTAGCCTTTGTTTCTTTATCAGGAAATAATTTAACCCCGATTACAAATATAAATAATGACCATACAAACCAAGTAAATATTGCAGTTAAACCAGACATTGCCACAGCAGTTTTTATAATCGTATTTGCTGCTACTGCTCCTGCAACTCCGTCCAGTATCATTATCAATCCCGCAAAATATATTGCAGCCTCTCCAAAGTTTTTATTTTCTTTATAAAGACTTTTGTCTAATTTGATTGATCTAAAAAATATACTTAAAAATTCACCAAACATCTTTTGTCTTTTTATATTAAAAAGAGAGTAGATTATATTAAAAAGAGAGAAGAAAATTTTCTTCTCTCTTAAAATAATTTAACCTTTTACAACTTCTCTAGTATTTGCGTTATATGATTCCTTAAATGGAATATCTACTACTACTGCGTCAACAGGCTTTCCAGGAGTATCCGAGTATTTTTCAGGTAAGTGAACTTTATATTTAGTACCAGTTTTACCTTTTGGAAATCCATTTGCGTTTAATGTTCCATCAAATGGAACATATCCCATTGCTATGTTTTGTTTTTTCTCAGGGTGATACCAAGGAGAAGTTATAAATCCTACAGGATCTCCTCCATTTTCATGTGATATTAACCAGAAATCTGGAGCATATTCTTCTATAGGTTTTCCCCCTAATTCAAGACCCACTAACTGAAGTTTGTAGGGTTTTTTTCCAGCTTTAAGATCAGCTCCCATTTTTTCTAATACAGCTTTACCTACATAATCAGCTTTTTTACTCCATTCTCCTTTTCCTGATAAAGAGACTTGATAGCCTAAGTTACATTGAAAAGGATTATGTTGTTGATCCATATCTTGTCCCCAAGAAAGAATTCCTGCTTGAATTCTTCTATGGTGAGCAGGAGCGATAACCATTAATTTATGTTTTTTTCCAGCTTCAAGTACTGCATTCCACATATCTTCTGCATACAAAGTAGCATCTCTTAAATATATTTCATAACCAGCTTCACCTGAAAAACCAGATTGTGAAATCACACAGCTTCTCCCTCCAACTTTAACCTCAGCTAAGCCGTAAAAAGGCATGTTATCAAAATCTACTTGGTCTACACACAAGTCTTTCATTAAAGCTTTTGATTTTGGACCTTGAATTTGTACAGGACATGCATCTATTTCTTCAACTGTGCAATCAAATCTTCCATCAGCATTTACACCTTGAAGATACATACCAATATCTGAGTCTGATAAAGAAAACCAAAACTCATCTTTGGAAATTCTTAAAAGTATAGGATCATTTAAAACTCCACCATAAGCATTGCATAAAATTACATACCTAGCTCGCATAGGTGAAATTTTTGTAGCATCTCTTGTTATTACATAATCAGTAAATTTTTCTGCATCTGGACCTTTAACACGAATTTGTCTTTCTACAGCTACATTCCACATAGTAACATGATTTACAATTGCATCATATTCTACCATTGCTCCACCATCTTCTGGTTTAACATATCCTCTAGGGTGATAAATACGATTATAAACAGTTGCTCTCCAACAACCTGCTTGCATAGATAAATGCCAATATGGAGACTTTCTTACTCTTGTTGAAATTAACATTTCAACTTTTGTTGGTCCACTTTGTCTTAAATTATATGGTACTTCTCGATCTGATTGATCAACAGAAGTAACATGTTTTAGTTTTGTATAGTCAAATTCTTTAGACATAACCATTCTCCTTCAACCACTTGTTAGTTTCCTTCAAGCCGCCGAATGTATAAATGTGAAAATAATCAGTATGTGATTTAACTTTCCCAATTAAA
>MDTB01215141.1_pt1 | contig 24082 bp, 19 predicted proteins | sample 811161 | NCBI WGS metagenome assembly MDTB01 (sample SAMN05326650, study PRJNA326480) | marine metagenome | isolation source: seawater | place: Mediterranean Sea | collected 2009
AGTGGACGCAGGCGGTTTTTCAAGTGGATGATTCGCCGCGCTACGAGGTCGTTGGGCGCTGGAACCATACGGGTGGTATGTCGACCTGGCGCAGTGATTCTTGCTGGCGGCCTTTACCCCGCAGGGAATTTGCGGTCCGGAGCGATTATCAGGTCTTACAAGGTGTTCACGAGTTGACAATCACGAGCGATGGTTGGGTTCACACCCAGCAGAATCAAAAAGTGGCTCTGGGAGAGGGCGGACAAATTTCAATCGTTGGCCAAGAATTAGGGATCAACCGCTACGAGCGGATAAGCGAACCGTCACTCGTGGCAGCTGAAACGACTTGGGAGAAGACCGGGGAATATTGGAAAGACGTCCGGCAAGCGTGGGTCGAAGTATACCAAAAGCACCCGGCTTTCTCTCTGAAATCGGAGGTCGATGGGAAAAAGCTCTATCAACTTCACTTTGGCTACGCGATGGAGCTCGAGGGATCTGACGAAGCTTACGATGCCCAAGCTGGGAAAGCTCATGCCAAGCAGACTATTGCGAAGTTCGTCCAGCCCGTAGATGCCGGAAAGGTTGGCAAATACTGATGGGTCAGCTTTGGGTGATTTGTGGTCCCGCTGGAGCCGGAAAGAGCACCTACGGAAGAAAACTGGCAGCCGAAAAGGGAGCCTGTTTTCTGGATAGCGATACCGTGACTGAACCGGTGGTGCGTGCTGGATTAGTTCTTGCTGGATTGGACCTCAACGATCGGGATTCCCCGGACTACAAGGCCGCCTTTCGAGCTCCAGTTTACGATTGTTTGTTTGCAACAGCGGCCGAAAATTTACCCCAGATCGATGTGGTTCTTGTTGGCCCCTTTACCTCTGAAATTAGGGACCCTGGTTGGCGAGATGGACTGGAAGAGCGCTTTAAGACTTCGGTTCAGGTCATTTTTCTAAGCTGTGATGATGTTGAGCGGAAGCGCCGGATCAAGCTTCGTGGTAACCCGCGGGATGATTTTAAACTTCGGAATTGGTCGGAATACGTCGACCTAGGAGATTTGAGGTCACCTGCTTTTACGCATGAACATATTGTGAGTCAGTCTCTTAAGTCTTGATGTCTTTGGTTGGCCTGACTAACCTTGCGGGATGTGGGTTTGGTCTAAATTGTCCGCCGTGAAATGGGCAGACGCGTGGGAGGAAAGATTCTACGGAAATCCAAACTCGGTCATTAGCGGGATAAAGGGGGGCAAGTCGATTCGGGTCGAGGTCTATTGCGAGAATGAGGGAGGAGCGCTCGAGATAAAGGAGCAATTCGGAGGGACGGTCCGTGAGTTGAAAACACGGAATTGGGTGGCGATGAGTGCTCCTAAGGTCGAGCCCTTGATGATTCGAGATCGTCTCATTATTTCGCAGGTTGAGGTGGCGAAGGGAATCTATCCTGATAAAAAGGTCATTGTAATTCCTCCGGAGATGGCTTTTGGAACCGGCGATCACCCGACTACTGCGACCTGCCTGAGATTGTTGGTTGACCATTCGGAGAGGGTTCCTTCTGGCTGGAGCTTTTTGGATCTGGGAACTGGAAGTGGGGTTTTGGCAATCGCTGGTAAGCTTTTAGGAGCAGGGAAGGTCAAGGCGTTTGATTTCGACGCCAAAGCTGTTGAGGTGGCGGCTCTAAATATTGAGCGAAACCAAATTACGGGGATTGAGATCTTTGAAGCTGATGTTTTCGAGTGGAAGAATTCCCAAAAATTTCAGGTGGTGGCAGCCAACCTTTTTTCGACAGTCCTCGTTGAGGCTCTTCCTTTGATGACAAAATGGATTGAAAGCAGGGGACGGCTTATTTTATCAGGAATCCTAGCCGAGCAATGGGAGGAAGTTTTATCTAAGGCCAAGGAATGTCGATTCCAGCTGGTTTCTGACAAAAAGATCGGAAAGTGGGTGACTGCAAGTTTCGATGCTCCCTGATGGGCTTGAGTCACGGAGTCACAAAAAAATCCACGGACAAAACTCATTTACCTTGCAAGGATGACTTCTCAGGTGCAGAAATCTTCCGCTCCTCGGGGAGAAACGCGACAATCGCTACCATAGATGTTTTTTCCCGGTTTTGGGGTATTACTTATCTAAACAACATCATGGAAAGTCTCTCAAATCGCGTAACCTCAGTAACTCCTTCGCTGACCCTCTCCGTTACCAATCAGGCCAAGGCACTGCGAGCTGCAGGTGAAGAAATTTATGGGCTTGCTGGCGGCGAGCCAGACTGTGATACCCCCGATTTCATCAAGCAGGCGGCATACACTGCTCTAGCGGAAGGAAAAACAAAATACACTCCCGCTGCAGGAATTCCAGAGCTACGCGAGGCGCTCTCAACCAAGCTTAAGACTCAAAATAACGTTGACTATGACCCGAGCCAGATTTGTGTCACCTCAGGCGCAAAGCAGGCCTGTTACAATGCGATCCTTGCCGTTATTGAAGAAGGGGATGAAGTGATCATTCCTTCCCCATACTGGGTGAGCTACCCCGAGATGGTAAAATTAGCTGGCGGGGTTCCCGTGATGGTAGAGACCAAAGAAAGTAACAAGTGGAAGATCACAGCTGAGGAGTTCGAAGACGCGATGTCTCCTCGCACTAAGATGATCGTTTTGAATACTCCGGGTAACCCAACAGGCTCGGTTTACAGCCGCGAAGAAATTGAAGGAATTGTAGAAGTCGCCTCCTACGAGGATATCATAATTCTCGCTGACGAGATTTACGAACACCTAGTTTATGGCGAGGAGAAGCACGTTAGCGTGGCATCGGTCAACGAAGATGCCTACAATCTCACTATAACTGTCAATGGATTCTCCAAGTCACACTCAATGACCGGTTGGCGAATTGGTTATACGGCCGCTCCCGACACGATTGCGAAGGCACTTTCGACTATTCAGGGGCACACTAGTTCGAATGCGACAAGCTTTGCACAATATGGAGCACTTGCTGCGCTCACTGACGAAGCCTCAGCTCCGTTCATCGATAATTTGCGTGGGGAGTATGACGTGCGTCGGCAATTTATGCTGGCTCGTCTCAAGGCGATTCCGAATGTGAGTGTTGTTGAACCCAAGGGAGCCTTTTACTTTTTTGTGAATTGCGCTGGCCTCGGCCTCAAGTCGGTCAACCTCTGCGACAAGCTTTTGACCCGTTACAAAGTGGCTGCGGTTCCTGGCGTGGCCTTTGGTCACGATATGGGTGTTCGCATTAGTTATTGCACCACCCTAGATGTTCTTAACGAGGGGATTGGTCGTTTCGAGGAGTTCTGCCGATCTCACTAGGTGGGATAGGTATAAGATTCAGATTATAAAGGGCACGGGAAACCGCGCCCTTTTTTGTGGACTAACGAATCTTCTGATCTTCTCCCCAAAAGGCATATGTGTTTGTGGTGAATGTTTCCTGTTCGGTATCGCAGATTTTAGCAAGTTCACGGGAGATAAAGGCAAGATTTGCAGGATGATTGAGGTTTTTGAATTGAAACTTTGGATTCGGTAACGCCATCTCAGGAGCATCAGTTTCAACAAGGATTCGTTCAATTGGGAGGCGACTAAAAATTTCGCGAGTCTTAGCTTTTTTAGGTTGGAGAAAGTATCCCGAAAACGAAAAAAAGCCTCCCATGCGAGCGGCTTCCTCCCCTATCTCTAGTGACCCGCCAAATGAGTGGAAAAGAAAGCGGGGAAGGCGTTGGAACCCCCTAAGATAGGACATCATAGGACCCCAGGCTTTTAGGCAGTGGATGGTGATCGGACGATTTAGGGAAAGAGCAAGATTCATTTGTTCCCGGAAGATTTGGTGCTGATCCTCTAGGTTCGGAGATTTCATCCAGCGATCGAGGCCACACTCACCGAGCGTGGCATGGGGAAATCGATTGAGATAGTTTTTCAGAGTTTCTAGCCAAACCGATGAGCGGGAGTTGATCTTCCAAGGATGAAGTCCGAAGGCAGGGCTGATAAAATCTGGGAATTGATCAGCGAGTCGGGCGACTTCTGGCCAATCGGTTTCCGATGTTCCCGTCACGACACAGCCTGTGATGCCGGTCTCTTTCATGGTCTCGATGATCTCGCTTTGTCTACCGAGAAATCTTGGATCTTGAAGGTGATTGTGGACGTCAATCACGAGTGTTTAGCGATTAGGTCAGCCGCCGCCTTTTCATAATCGCTATCGCTAGCGTTAGTGACTGAGACAGTGGCAATGGGTTCGGAATAAATAGAATCTTCTGACCCAGGTCGCCGGTAGCAAAGGTCGTAGTGCTTCAAGAGAATTGACTCGAGGAAGGTGGGCCAATCACAAGCGTCAATTTGACGATGCCATTCGTCGACTTGTTCGTGACCACGCAGCCTCCGTAAGCCATCCAAGGTGCTCTTGAGTGATTGGGGGTTTGCGATGAAATGTTCGTATTCGAGCGCGAGTAATTTACCTCGCTCTGGTAAGGGGAGATCAACCAATACCACTTTTCCTTCCCCGAGGCGTTTCCACAGAGGTGGCGGACACTGTAGGCGACCGATTCGATTGGACTCGGCTTCAGTAAATACCGGTTTGTTTGGATCAAACTTCTGGAATTCTTCCCAAAGTCGGGATTCAAAGCGCTTCTGACCAGGTTGCGGACTGTCGGGAGCGTTGCCTAAAATTGATCCTTTGTGGTTTGCAAGTCCCTCAAGATCAAGAATCTGAGCCCCTTGGCGATTTAGTTCATGAAGTAAGCGGGTTTTTCCGCAGCCAGTCAGTCCGCCCAGAATGATGAGCCTTGGCTTACTTGCGCCGATCAGTGGATCGAGGTCTGCGCTCAGGTGCTTACGCCAAGCTTGATAGCCTCCGGTTAGAACCCGAGACCTCCAACCAATGGCTCGAAAAATAAGGGCCATCGAGTTGGATCGCAGATTACCACGCCAGCAATAAACGAGCGGGGCGAATGAGTTAGGATTATCCTTTAGGGATCCGGCGAGGTGACGGTGTATGTTCTTTGTGATCAAGGTCGCACCGAGTCGGCGCGCTTTATAGGGGTTTTGAGCATGAAGGAGTCCGACTTCATGGCGCTCTTGATTGTCCAAAACCGGCAAATTAATGGCGCCGGGGATATGGTCGATCTCGAATTCAGCAGGTGAGCGAACGTCAATAATTTCCGGGAACTCCTCAAGGGAAAATGGAAGGGTGACGCGCTCGGGAAGTTCCATAAAATTCAGGGTTTTACCTCAACAATAAGGCTGACTTCAACAGCAACGCCAAGAGGTAAAGAGGAACAGCCAACAGCAGTGCGGGAATGCTTTCCGATCTCACCAAAGACTTCGACAAGGAGATCCGAGGCTCCATTGACAACCTGAGGGTGGTCCGTGAAATCAGGAGCGGCGTTCACAAAGCCTGAGACCGAAACAATGCGAGCGACCTGATTGATTGATCCGAGTTCCGATTTAATGACGGCGAGGCGAGTAATGACGGCTAAGCGAGCTGCCTTATTGGCATCTTCGACATTACATTCGGTCGGCACTTTCCCCAGATATTTTTCATCGCCCATGATGGGGAGTCCTCCCGAAATATAAAGGAGGTTCCCGGACCGGCTGGCATTAAGATATGATCCAAGTGGGGTAGCGACATCGGGGATTTCGAGGCCAAGAGAGGCGAGATTTTCTTCAGGAGTCATCTGGTTTTTCGGTCGTGAGTCTGAATTATGGCTTGGTATATTCGTTTGTGAACAGCGCCACAAATTTACGTCCGTTGCGAGTGAGGCTGGCCTTGCGGCCGACCCCGGTCAGACGTCCCCTTGTATAAAACTCATGCTTTGAGCGGGTAGTGCGAACGAAAGTGATAGTTGCCTTCGTGACTTTACGGTGGCTTGGAACAACAGAAAGCGGGATGCCCGAATCGGTAAACGAAATTTCCAAAGACGGACTATCGGAGTCATGATCTCCTTTTTTTAGCCAGGGATAGCGTCTGGTGATTTCCAGTTCGTCTTTCCGTGGGATCGCTACTTTAAAGTAGGGAGAAGCACTCTCAAGAAACTTAGGTATTGTTACCTTGTCACTTTCTTTTGTTGCCAGAAAGAGAGAGGCGAGATCAATGCCAATGAGGTTCCGTCCGTCGTAGATTCCGTGGGGTGCTTTTGTCCCAATCCAGTCGTTAAAGTTTTTGGTCGAAAGCATACAGAGTTCGAGGTGGAGGTGTGCTCGAGTTCGGCTGATACCAGCTCCGGTATAGCCCATTATAGCGATTGGAGATCCACCGATGACTTTGTCACCTACCTTTGAATTAACTCGTGAAAGGTGAGCATAAAGACTGAAAAAGGGGCCGCAGTCCCAGTCGTGTTTAATTACGATATATCGGCCATAGGTGCTCCCGCCTGAGCTATTATTGATATAAACGATCTCACCATCTGCAATCGCACGGACCTCATCAAGAGGGTTTCCGCTCCGATCTCGTTTGGTGGGTTTGATATCGAGTCCTTCGTGAAACTTTGTGGCGATGGGCCCTTCTTTTTCAGTATCAATAATCGTACGAACAAATCCGTATTGGCCGGCAGTCCAGTGTTGAGATGCTTTGTTTCCTGAGGGTCTGAGGACATACATATAGAAATCCTCGGGTTTCCCATCAAAGATGGCTCGGTTATCGCTGGGAAGCACCAGCTTGAGTGGTTCGGCTGCTGTGAGAGTCAGAGAAAGAAGTAAGAGAATCCCGGGAAATTTCATCTTTAATTGTTTCGGCGGCGGTTCCGTTCGGTTTGTGCTTCTTGTGCTTCTTTTTGAGCGGTTTTGCGTTGTTTTTCGTGCCCTTTGATTCTCTCCTTCCACTGCTTGGTTGTTTCACCGGTGATGGGCATGGCGTATTCAAAACGAATGATTTCGACTTGTTTGATTCCGCGCCAGATGACGAGCCTTCCGTCACCAACAGGTTCGTCGATGAAGACGGCGTCTACGGGGCGCCCGTTCAGCATGGCGACGAGCCATTTGCCTTGATTACTGGTAGTGATAGCGGCAATTCGCCCGGCGGCAGTTTTATTGAAAGAGAAAGTTGCACCATAAGTTCCATCTTCGGTGATGAAGTGTTTAAGTGAGACGATTTCCTTATTGAAAGTGACTGGGCTCTTTCTAAAAAAACGCTTTTTGTTTCCCATAGGTAAGGGGAAAACCATTTTGGGCCCATCTGACTGGTCTCCCTGCAGGTGAAAGCTAAGACTGTTCTTTTCGGGGCGCTTCCCCATTGCAACGGCGCTAGGAGCGCTGATTATAAAGGCCAGCAGGGTCAGGGTTAGGCGTCGGGTCATACTTTGGATCGTCTAGCTGTTAGAGCAAAACGGGTTAGTTTGCCTTTCCCGGCCAATGCTGGTTCGTGGACCATGTCCGGGGAAAACTGCCGTTTCGTCGGGGAGAGAATAGAGTTTTTGGCGAATGGAGTCGAGGAGTTGCTCGTTATTCCCTCCGGGAAGATCCGTTCGGCCAATGCTCCCATTAAACAAGGTATCTCCCGCAAAAAGAAAGGACTCCGAGCTCAAATAAAAGGAGATTGAGTCAGGCGAGTGGCCGGGAACATGATGAATCTCGAAGCTGCAGTGGCTGATTTTCAGGGTGGGACCGTCGCCGATCACTTCATCGACTTCAAAGGGTGATGCTTCGACAGGCAGGCCCATTTCCTGAAGCCTCCTTTCCATGATGATTTCTGGAGCGTAGTCCTGAAATGCTAGTATTTTGGCCCCCTTCGCTCTCAGCTTAGCCGCGTCTTCGATATGGTCGAGGTGTTGGTGAGTTAACAGAAGGTGGGTCGCTCGGAGGGAGTGTTGATCCAAGAAATCAGCGATTTCAGCTGGCGCATCAATGACGATACAAGTGCCATTATCCTCTGCAAGGATGTAGCCATTGGTTTGGAAGACGCCGCCAGTATGGACTAGAATTTTCATGACCGGAGGAAGTCGATGGTGAGGGCTATTTCCTCAAAAGGAATACTACTACAAGTGATCCCGTTTCCGGGTCGATCGAGAAGAATGAATGTTTTCTCCCCACCGGAGAATTTTTTATCCCGCAGGAGTTTTTCTATGACAAGGTCGGTAGGAATTTCATCACTAAGTTTGAGCGGAAGTTGGTAGTGAGTGAGAAGGGCAAGAATACGCTGGCTTTCAACGGGGGCGAGGCCGGCGTGATTTTCCGAAAGTCTGAGGGCAGCTCGGATTCCGAGCGAGATCGCTTCTCCATGAAGAAGGGTGCCATAGGGAACAGAGGCTTCGATGCCATGGCCGATGGTATGGCCGAAGTTGAGAAGGGCGCGAGTTCCAGAAGTCTCTTGTTCGTCTTCTTCGACTATCCGGGCTTTGATGGCCACGTTACGAGAGATCAATTCGGAGGGAACATTTTGATCCATCGGATCGAGAGCTTCTAGATCGGTAAGCATCGCTTCATCGCGTATAGCGGCATGCTTGATAACCTCGGCGAAGCCTTCCCGAAATTCCCGTCCGGGCAGGGTAAGCAGGGTGTTGGGATCGGTGAGGACGAGCCGGGGTTGGTGAAAAGCTCCAATGAGGTTTTTTCCCTCGGGTGCGTTGACACCGGTTTTCCCTCCCACGGCGGAGTCGACTTGCGAGACGATCGTAGTGGGGATTTGGACGAATGGTATTCCACGATAAAAAATAGAGGCAACAAATCCAGCGAGATCGCCGGTTACTCCGCCGCCAAGAGCAATTACAAAGGAAGATCGGTTGTGCCCTGCCTGAATCAGCTCGCGGTTCAGATTCTCAACTACGGCCATCGATTTGGAGGCCTCACCCGCGGGGAAAATATGAGAGGAGAAAGTGTATCCCACCTTCAGGAGCGAGCTTTCAAGTTGTTCAAGGAAATGTGGCGCGACATTATCGTCAGTGATAATCGCAGCCATCCCGGTGAGTCCGGTGGCTTGGATGCGCGAGCCGGATTCGGCGAGTAGACCTGGAGCGACGAGAATTTCGTAGGATCGGGAGCCTAGGTTGACGTGAACGGTGTTCATTGATGACGGGAGCGGTGCCAGATGGATGTGTCCGGTTGGAGGAGAACCTCGACAGGTCGTTCTGCGAGATTTTGTTGGGAGATAAGGTGCTTGAGAAGAGCGAGCGAGGCAAGCGAATCGTAAAGAGCATCATGCCAGGTTTTGTCGGGGGCATGTCGGCAAAAGTCGTCCAGTCCCAGCGAGGTGCAGAGATCTCCGAGAGAGTGAGATTTTTCATCGGGCCAAGCAGCCCGGGCCAGTTGTAGAGTATCGATCCAAGGCCCGAAGGAGTGGCCTGGGAACGCACGCAAAAAACGTTTTTCAGTTCCGTGGCCATGAGCAACGATCGGGCCACGGGCGAGTTGTTTTTTCAGGACGGGCCACAGCGACAAGAGGGTCGGGGCGTCTAGAAGGTCATCAGTGGTGATACCATGAACTTTTTGTGCGGCCCAAGTGATATTTTGATCGCAATGAAGGAAGGAAACAAAGGGCTCGTGAAGGTCTCTCTTAGCCGACCAGGTTGCGAGCCCGACTTGCACAGGAGAATCGGTCTTTCCTTTGGCTGAGCCAGCGGATTCGAAATCGATGGCGGTAAAGATGGCGTCGCAAATCTTGATATGTCGAGGTAACCAAAAAGGCACCGATTGCCAAGGCTATCGATGATTCCCACTAAAATCGGTCAAATTGTGCCGTGATTTTGAGAAGTTACCGTATTTTTTCCGTAGAATAATTGTGAAGATCGCTTGGATTGCAGTTTTATCGATTGGGTTTGCCGTTGCGGCGGAGGAGAAGGTTGACTTTCAGCGGGATGTTCGCCCGATTCTTTCAGATAAGTGCTTCTCCTGCCATGGCTTTGATCCAGAGACCCGTGAGGCGGATCTGCGATTGGATACAGCCGAGGGTCCTTATGAAGATTTGGGCGGGTATTCTGCGGTGGTTCCGGGCAAGGTAAAGGAATCGGAGCTTTATTTAAGAATTACTAGCACCAAGAAAAAAGAGGTTATGCCTCCTCCTGAGTCTCACAAAACCTTGAATCCTGAGGAAATTGAAACTCTCAGAAAGTGGATCGAACAGGGAGCTGAGTATCAAAAACATTGGGCCTACGAGGAAATCAAGAATACCGAGGCTCCGAAAGGAGAGGAGATTGATCATTTTGTATCGCAAAAATGGGGTGCTGCTGGGATTCAGGGAAGTAAACCCGCTTCGAAGGAGGTTTTGCTACGCCGACTTTCATGGGATTTGCGAGGCATTCCTCCTTCGGCCAAGGAGAGGGAAGCATTTTTAAGAGATCGTTCTCCCGGTGCTTGGAGCTCACTAGTAGATCGTTTTCTGGCGGATCCAAAATACGGCGAGCGCATGGCGGTGTGGTGGCTCGATTTGGTTCGCTATGCGGACACTATCGGGTATCACAGCGACAATCCGATGATGGTGTCGCCTTATCGCGACTACGTCATCAATGCCTTCAATCGGAATAAGCCTTTTACGGATTTTACGATCGAGCAACTGGCGGGTGATCTTTTGCCGAATGCCAGCCTAGAACAGAAGGTCGCCTCGGGATACAACCGACTTCTTCAAACTACCGAAGAAGGAGGCGCTCAGGATAAGGAATACCGTGCCATCTATGCAGCCGATCGTGTGAGAAATGTTTCGGAGGTCTGGCTAGGGTCAACGCTGGGATGCGCCCAGTGTCATGACCACAAATATGATCCGTTTACAGCGCGCGACTTCTACTCGATGGCAGCATTTTTCGATGATATTCGTGAGAACGGAATTGGGAAACGTCAGCCGAATTTGCAAGTGCCGGGGCCTGAGAAAGAGGCTCGTATTACCGAACTCAAAAAGGCAATCGAGAACGGCAGGGTGGAAAAACTTCTCAAAAATAATTCTGATTTTAAGGCGAAGTTTTCCGCGGGATTTGAGGCGTGGCTTGCCGGAGCTGAATTGGGGCACTCGGTGTGGCGTCCAGTAAAGTTTAGTGATTTTAAGACGCCAGAGGGGACCACCTTAAGAGTGCTAGACGACGGAACAGTTTTGGAAGGTGGGAAGATCGCACCTACTGCGACTTATTCTTTTAAAGTCTCTTCTCCCGGAAAGGTTTCGGCGATTAAACTAGAGGCTTTGACGCACGAAAGCTTTGCAGTGAAGGATGGTTTTTCACGGGGGAATGGCAATTTTGTCCTCACCGAGATTGAGATTAAGAACGGTGGGAAGAAGCTGAAAGTCTCCTCGGTTAAAGCTGACGTGGAGCAACCCAACTTTCCTGCAAAATCTGCGGTTGACGGAGATCAGAAGACAGGATGGGCTGTTGGTGCAAACATGCCAGAAGGGCGAAAGGGGACCCGTCGTGCCGCCTTTGTTCTCGAGACGCCAATTGAGCTCAAAGGCAGTGAGGTCCTAGATGTAACGTTGCATTATCAATCGCCTTATGAATCCCACAATATCGCACGGTTCGCTCTATCGATGACGGCGGTGGACCACGCCGATCTGAAAGAGTCACTTCGGCCAGCTCCTGAGGTTATCGAAGCTTTTACGAGCTCCACAAAGACTCCAAAACAGAATGAAGTTTTAAGAAATTACTATCTCTCAATTGCTCCCGAGATTCTTGCTCAGAATTCTAAACTTCGATCGTTAGAGGAGGAGTTGAAAAAAACTGAAGCCGGGATGCGCAAGATGCTTGTTTCGGAGGCGCTGGAGACCCCCCGGGTAACACGAATCCTACCAAGAGGAAACTGGATGGATGACTCTGGCGAAGTGGTTCAACCTGCGGTGCCTAAGTTTCTGCAAAAGGAGATGTGGAACGTTGATGGTCGGGCGAGCCGTCTTGATTTGGCGAAGTGGATCCTGCACAAAGATAACCCTCTTACCGCTCGGTCGACGATGAACCGGGTTTGGCGTTTGTTCTTTGGCCGCGGATTGTCTTCCAACGTCATCGATTTGGGTGGTCAAGGTGAGGTCCCCACTCATCCCAAGTTACTTGATTGGTTGGCTGCTGATTTTCGTGATGGGGGTTGGGATATGAAACGGATGGTGAAGAAAATAGTTTCGAGTCAGATCTATCTTCAGCAGTCTGGGGTAAGTTCGTTTTTACGTGAAAAAGATCCTTCGAATAATCTGCTTGCAAGGCAGGGTCGCTGGCGGGTTGATGCTGAATTCGTTCGCGATGGTGCACTTAAGATTTCTGATCTTCTCAATGATGAAAAGTTGGGCGGCGAAAGTGTGAAGCCCTACCAGCCGGCTGGGTTTTGGCAGCACTTGAATTTTCCCAGGAAAGTTTGGAAGGCGAGCGAGGGAGATGATCTCTATCGACGCTCAGTGTATACTTTCCGATGTCGAACTTTTCCCCATCCCTCAATGGTTGCCTTTGATGCTACGAGTCGCGAGGAATGCACTGCTGAGCGTTCAAGGTCGAATATTCCCCAACAGGCGCTGGCAATGTTGAACGATCCAATTTTCGTTGAAGCCTCACGCGTTTTTGGAGCGCGAATCGCGGAACGTAAAGGGACGTCTTTAGAGAAAATAGCATGGGGCCTAACTGAGGCATTATCACGGGAAGGAACTACGGAAGAAGTAGAGCTTTTGGCGAAGGTTTATCAGTCGCAATTAGAAAAATTTAAAAATGATCCTGAATCGGCCACTGCTTTCCTTTCCACTGGAAAGTGGCCATCAAGCGCCAACATTCCTGCCCACGAAGCGGCAGCCTGGGGACAGGTTGGCCGAGTCATTCTTAATGCTTACGAGACAACCTCACGATTCTAGACACCATGATCGATACGACAAATAGACGAACCTTTTTGAATCAAGCAACGGTAGGAATCGGGGCGCTCGCGTTTCAGCGTCAGCTTTTTGCCGAGGGTATTTCGGAAGACATTAAAATGGCGGGTAACCCCAAGGCCAAGCGGGTCATTTTTCTTTGTATGGCGGGAGGGCCATCCCATCTCGAGACACTCGATTACAAACCGACTCTTGCTAAGATGCATGGTCAGCCTATGCCTGAATCGATTACCAAAGGACAGCCAATCGCACAGTTGCAAGGCAAGGCTTTGAAATGTTTGGGGCCACAATGGGATTTTATCAAGCAGGGTAAATCGGGGCAGGAGATTTCCTCGCAGCTTCCGTTTATCGGGAAAATGGCTGACGATATCGCGATCGTTCGATCGATGACAACGAAGCAGATCAATCACGATCCAGCTCATACTTTTATGAATTCGGGGACCCAAATTTCGGGTCGTCCGTGTATGGGTTCATGGATTCAATACGGCCTTGGTAGCGAGACTAAAGATCTCCCCGGATTCGTTGTGCTTACCTCTGTGGGTGGAGGTCAGAGCCAGCCGATTGCCTCGCGCCAGTGGCACAGTGGGTTCTTGCCAAGTAAGTATCAAGGGGTTCATTTTCATTCCAAAGGAGATCCGGTGCTCTATGTCGGAAACCCCAAGGGAGTTGGGCGTAAAGACCAACGCCAGGTGATTGATGCTGTAAAAGGCTTAAATTCGATTCGTAATGGCCTTGCCGACGACCCTGAAATTGCGACTAAAATTTCGCAGTATGAAATGGCATTTCGAATGCAGGCGAGCGTGCCCGAGTTGGTTGACTTAAAAGGGGAGTCGAAGGATACCCTTGAAATGTATGGTGCGAAACCTGGTGATGGTTCTTTTGCGAGTAATTGTTTGCTGGCTCGGCGTCTTGCGGAGCGAGGAGTGCGTTTTATTCAGTTATATCATCGTGGATGGGATCACCACGGTGGAGTGAAGAATGGGGTGGCAGGGACCGCGAAATTGGTGGATCGGGCGAGTTGGGCTCTGGTGCAGGATTTAAAACAACGAGGAATGCTCGACGACACTTTGGTGATTTGGGGTGGAGAGTTTGGCCGCACGCCGATGTCACAAGGAGGCGGCAATAACCCTGGCCGAGATCATCACATTAAGGGCTTTTCTCTTTGGATGGCCGGAGGAGGAATTAAAGGTGGTGTGACCCACGGAGCTACTGATGACTTCGGCTATAACGCGGCCAAAGATGTGGTTACTGTGCATGATCTACATGCTACAATGCTGCATCAGCTGGGGATCGACCATCAGAAGTTCAGCTATAAGTTTCAGGGGTTGGATATGCGTCTTACTGGGGTCGAGCCTGGCGTGAAGGTCATTAAGAATATCTTGTCTTAGATTTCGCTTGGAGAGGGGAGAGAAAGTTTCGTAGTTACGAAAAGCGGATGCTCTGCTTTCATTCACCTTTAGGTATTTATCGGTGAGCGATGCCACAGTCGCAGAGTCTGGGGACGCTAAAAAGCGCGATCATTCTGGGCGATTCTGAATACTGTTAGTCAGTGGGAAGGGTTGTTCGAAGTATTTGGCAATCCCCTTCGACGGTCAGAGGGCTGGCGTTTCTCGGCAAAATAAGGAAGTCGCCGGTTTTAAAAACTTGCCCTTCGCTTGAGCGTATTTTTCCGGAAATAACCGTGATGATTGAAAAAGAATCATTTGTAGTTGTGATCTCCTCGAGCTTCGAAAGCTTATGGCGCTGGACCACAAAGTATTCACAGGACGCAAGAGAGTCGCCATCTGGTTGATCCATTCCAGGTTCAAAATCATTAAAGTTAATGGAGGCCATAGATTCTTTAATATGAAGATCTCGTGGGGCGCCGTTTAGACCGACACGATTCCAATCAAAAACCCGGTAAGTGGTGTCTGAGTTTTGCTGGATTTCATAAATGAGAAAACCAGCGCCGATTGCGTGAAGTCGACCAGACGGAATGAAAATGGATTCGCCCGGCTCTGGGCTGACTGCGTGGACTTGTTCTTCTAAGGTTCCTTCAGAGAGGGACTGCTGGAATGACTCGCGTGTGCACCCATCTTTTAGGCCAATGTAAAGTTTGGCTTCGGGATCGCATTCGGCGATATACCACATTTCGGTTTTTGGTTCACCACCCAGTTCACGAGAAAGGTTCTCAGGAGGATGGACCTGGATCGAGAGATCGTCGCGAGCATCGAGAATTTTTATTAGGAGCGGGAAACGGTCTCCGGTGAACCCTTTGCCAAAGATTGCCTCCCGGTGATTGGTCCAGAGATCATGGAGTGATTTACCCGCGTATGGGCCAGACGAGACGATGGATTGTGCATCAGGACGATCACTCATTTCCCATGATTCTCCGTAGGGCTGATTATCCGGTAGGGTTCGCCGATAAATTTTTTCCAAAGAGCGCCCCCCCCACACCCGAGCCATGTAAATCGGCGAAAATGAAATTGGTTCCATCTCCTTGAAAATGGGGAGAAAAGGATATTTCGACAAGAAAACTGATGTTTGAGTGATTATTTAAGAAACCCAGACTATGCAGATACCTTTAAGTTCCTTCTTGCCTGATCGACCGTTCTTATGCGAAAATAGTTCGCACAGGGAGATTAAGTCTCTTCATCTAAAATAATGGCCAAGCAAAAAAAGCCGAGGAGACAGCACGCGGTGTTGAAGAAAGAGGGTGGCCAGGAGTTAATTGGAATCGGTTTAATCTTAATGGGATTATTGATTTTCTGTTCTCTCATCAGGTTCACAACCGTCGACTTCATAGATTGGAAGTTCTTCGGTAGCTTCGCTCCGGAAGGGGTGGAATCGCGCAATACCCAAAATCTGATCGGGCCAGTTGGTGCTTTGATCGGATTTGTCTTTATTGCTCTTTTTGGAGCGGCGGCCTATTTGCTTGCAGTCGGAACGATTTGGCTTGGATTTGTGGTGGCATGGTTCAAGAGCCGGCTAGGTCTTAACACTTTGCTTGGTTTCGGGTCACTGATGTTTGCCAGTGCCGCCCTCTTCAGCGTCCTTGAGATTTTTGGAGGCGTCCACTTTGGAAATTGGCCTGGTGGTGCGGTTGGCGAGGGTCTTGGTAATTTTGTCTTCAAAAGCCTGCTTGGTTCGGTGGGGGCGACTATCGTTTTGTTTGGGGTTTATCTTGCCAGCGTGATTCTTTTAACTGGATGGCATCCAGTTACTTTTGCCCGTGCGTCTTTAGTATCTGTTGGGGCATTCATTTCCAGCTCACGCGCGAAGCGGGCGGCCAGACCGGCACCACCTGCACCTGTCCAGAAGCGTGCCAAGCGTAAGAAGGGCCGATCTGTTGCTGAGCCAACGCTTGGTCCAGAATCCAGTGTCGAGGAAGATGGTCAGGGTGTCCTTCAATTGAGGCAGATCCCAACACCGCAAATTATCGATTCATCTCAGAAAAAAGTTGCTCCTCTCGCTGGAGCTCGGCCCTTTGAGCGTAAGAAACCGACTCATACTGGGCTTAGCACCGAGGGCTTTGAGGATTACGAGTTGCCCGGATTTGATCTTCTTGAATTTGACGAAGAAAATGATGTCGAGCCGGAAGACTTCAGTGAAGAACTCCTAGCGACCCAAACAATGATTATCGAGACTTGTCGAGCTTTTGGTGTCGAGGTCACCGCCGGCGATATCACTCGTGGTCCTACTATTACGCGTTATGAAATCTATCCGGCTATTGGTTTGCGGGTGAGCCGCATTACCCAACTTGAGGCTGATCTTGCCCGTGCAACTAAGGCCGAGCGAATCAATATCCTCGCGCCGATTCCTGGCAAGGATACGGTTGGGATCGAGATCGCGAATGATGATCGGGTGGCGGTTGCGCTTCGTGAACTTCTGCAGGACGAATCTTTTCGCAGCTCCAAGCGAAAGATTCCTCTCGCCCTTGGCAAGGATGTTTATGGAAACACCGTGGTGGGAGATCTCGCTGCGATGCCCCACTGTCTTGTGGCCGGTGCGACCGGCGCGGGGAAGTCAGTCTGCATCAATTCCATCATCACAAGTATTCTTTATAAGTTTGGTCCCGATGAACTTCGCTTCATCATGATCGATCCAAAGGTCGTGGAAATGCAGGTTTACGCGAAGTTACCGCATCTTGTCGTGCCGGTTGTTACTGATCCTAAGCGAGTGGTTGGGGCCTTAAATTGGTGTGTCAATGAGATGGAGCGCCGCTACAAGATTTTTGCAAAGCTTGGAGTAAGAAACTTCGATAGCTTTAACAACCGAGTTCGTACTGAGGAAGAAGTGGTCACGCTGGAAGAGCAAGAGGATCTTGACTCTATTGTGGACGAAGAGGCGGTTGAATCGATGGCTAAGGCTTTTGAGGATGGCGATCTCGGCCCAGTCGCTTCGCAGGATGATGAAGTTGATGAAGACGATCTCGAGGTGCCGGACCGATTCCCATACATCGTCGTCATTATTGATGAGCTTGCCGATCTTATGCAGACCGCTCCGGCTGATGTCGAAGGAGCGATTGCCCGGATCGCCCAGAAGGCTCGTGCCGCCGGTATCCACTTGATCGTAGCGACCCAGACGCCACGAGCAGATGTTGTCACCGGTATTATTAAGGCGAATATTCCAAGCCGTATTGCCTTTCAGGTTTCGTCGTCACTCGATAGCCGTGTGATTCTCGATAATAAGGGTGCTGAGAAATTGGTTGGTAAGGGAGACATGCTCTTCCTGCCTCCAGGGTCAGCCAAATTAGAACGCGCCCAAGGTGCTTTTGTTTCAGATGAGGAAGTCGAGCAAATCGTCAACTTTTGCGCGAATCAAACCGAACAGCGGTTTGAAGAGAGTATTCAGAAGGTCATCGAAAGCGGCGGATCTGGTGGCGATGCTGGTGGCGAAGAAGTCTCAGATGCTGATGAGGAGACACTCGAGCGCTGCATGGAAGTGCTTCGTGCCGAAGGAAAGGCTAGTACTTCGCTTCTACAGCGCCGTCTTCGGCTAGGTTATACTCGTGCTGCCCGCATGATCGATATCTTGGAAGCCCGTGGCATCGTAGGACCAGCCGATGGTGCTAAGCCACGGGAGGTTCTTATTCCTGATATGGGTGACGAATAAGGGAAGTGGCCATTCCCGCCTGATTATTACGGTCTATTGAAAAGGGATTAATTTCGTTTCTCAATACAGAAAAGGTGCTCTTCACCACGGAGAAACCAATTGCCATCTGTGATAACCGGTGAAGCCCACAGTGGTTCACTGAGGTCCATTTTAGCTATTTCTTCAAATTCTGGACCTGGTTTGACCACTGTGATCAGACCCTTTTCAGATCCAAAAACAACATGATCTCGTAAGACCACAAGTGAGGCTGAATGTTCGCGCCCTAGTTTCTGCTTCCAGAGCAATTTACCTTCGTGTGCTTTCCAACAGGTCGCCGTGCCCGAATCGGAAACTACGAGATAGTAACCTTTCACTACGACCGGACTAGGAACGTAGGATGGGTTCTTTCGGGTGTGCCAGATCACATGAGTTTCGGTGACGTTTCCGCTGCCGGTGGGGTCAATCGCCATCATATGTTTACTGGGAAAGCCACATGTCATGTAGAGATACTTTTGGTCGTAAACTAAAGAGGCGACAAACTGATCAGTGGGTCCGTCTATGATCCAGTGTTGTTTGCCGGTGTCGGGATCGTAAGAAGCAACGCTTTTGCTTCCTGAGAGAATGAGTTGGTTTCGTCCACCGATGGTTCGGATTAGAGGCGTGCAATAACTTCGTGTCTTATTTGGTCTAGGCGTTTTCCATGCTTCGCTGCCGGTCTCTTTATTTAGAGCCACGATGTAGGCATTTCCGTCGTGATCACCGTTAATAATGACCTTATTCTTCCAAAGGATTGGGCTGGAGCAGTAACCGTGGACACTTGAAAAAATGCCAGGCCGTTTTTCCCAGAGCTTCTTCCCTTCCAAATTGTAAGCCGCAATAAACATCTTTTCCTGATCAAGGAAGCTTACATAAATAGATTTACCATCGGTCACTGGAGTACTCGAAGCGCGGCTATTTTTGCGGTGTAATTTCTCGATGGGTGATTCGAGGACGGTTTTTTTCCAGAGGGTTTTTCCCGTCTTGATACTGAGGCACATCAGCAGCCGTTCTCCTGATTCTTCGTCAGCCGAAACCAAAAAGAGTTCGTCGCCCCAAATGATCGGTGAAGCATGGCCCTTGCCGGGAATCTTAACTTTCCATTTCACATCTTTTTCGATCGACCACTCTAGAGGAGCTTTTTCGTCGGGAACCACGCCATCCCCGGTGGGACCACGCCATCCTGGCCATTCGCCTGCGGAGCTATTCGCTAAAAGGCTTAAGGAGATAACCGTGTTTTTTAAAAACGTCATTCTTCTAACTACGTCGAAAAGCGAGAGGTCGTTTCAATCCTCAAAAATTCGATGTCATCAGAGCAAGATCGGAGGTTGGATATCCGTAATAATTATCCAAGATTCTCAAGATATTTTCTGATGCTCATTCGTTTTATTTTCACTCTCATTCTTGGTCTTTCCGCCCTCAGTGCGAAAGTCAGCTTCAATGACGAAATTCGCCCCCTACTATCCAATACTTGTTACCGCTGTCATGGTCCGGATGAAGAGGATCGTAAGGCCAAGCTTAGACTTGACACTCGTGAAGGGGCCACCAGGGAGCACGAGGGGTTTGCCGCTATTTTGCCCGGCAATATCGAAGACAGTGAGTTGATCTACCGTATTGTTACGGATGATGAGGATGAAATGATGCCGCCTCCGGGAAAGGGGGAGCGATTTACGAAGGAACAAATCGAACTTTTCAAGCGGTGGATCGAAGAAGGAGCGGAATACGAGGTCCACTGGTCATACGCAAAGCCCGTTCGAGCTGAGATTCCTCGGGTTAATGAAACCATGATGAAGGTTCGTAATCCCATAGATGCCTTTATTCTCAGCCGACTCGAGAAAGAAGATCTTCAGCCTAGCAAGGAAGCTGACCCTCACACCTTAATTAGACGTGTTGCCCTCGATCTCACCGGACTTCCACCCACTAAGGAGGAGGTCGACGTATTCCTCGCGGATGAGAGTGCCAAGGCATACGAAAATTTAGTCAACCGTCTTCTCAACAAGCCTGCGTTCGGTGAACACTGGGCTCGTATGTGGCTGGATCTAGCTCGCTATGCGGACTCAGCCGGTTATGCGGATGACCCTGGCCGCACTATTTGGGCCTATCGAGATTGGGTTATTCGTGCCTTCAATGAGAACATGCCGTTCGATCAATTCACCATTGACCAAATCGCTGGTGACCTAGTTTCCAACCCGACAGAAGATCAACTCATTGCAACAGCGTTCCACCGCAATACTAAGACGAACAACGAAGGCGGAACGAGTGATGAAGAATTCCGTAATGCAGCCGTCGTTGATCGTGTCAATACGACTATGGCAACTTGGATGGGGACCACAGCAGCTTGTGCCCAGTGTCATACCCACAAATATGATCCGATCAGTCATGCTGAGTATTTTCAAATGTTCGCCATTTTTAATCAATCGGAAGACGCCGATCGACGTAATGAAGCTCCAATCATTCAGGTGATGGGGGATCAGAATAAGAAACAAGCCGCTAAGATTTCCGCCGAGATCGCAAAGTTAGAGATGGAAATGAAATCTGCGAATAAGCTCGACCTTAAAGCTTTTGCGAAATGGGAGGCGGATTTGAAGCCCAAAGCGAGTCCTTGGCATGTTCTCATGCCAAGCAAGATGACTGCGAGTTCCGGTGCGAACTTAAAAGCAGGTTCTGACGGCTCTATCCTTGTGAGTGGAAAAACTGCTGAAACGGACGATTATACTATTGCCGCCAAAAATAAGCTTAAAAAAATCACCGCAATCAAGATCGAGGCTCTCGCATATGATAAACTGACTAGCGGAGGCCCAGGCCGAAGTGGAAACTTTGTCCTTAACGAAATCGAACTCAGCAGCGGTAAGAGTAAAGCTTCTTTTTCTAATGCCTCTTCGACCTATGATCAGAATAAGTTCGAAGCGGCCTCCGCGATCGATGGTAATTCTGGCAATGAGTCTGGCTGGGCTGTCGGTGGATCACTAGGGAAAGATCATCATATCGTGTTGGAGTTAGACAAACCTCTCGAAGGGAAGGATCTTAACCTCAAACTGCTGCAACGCTATCCCAACCATGCTCTTGGCCGCTTTCGGGTTTTGCTAACTGATTCTGCAGCTCCTTCCATTGCGCTTTCCTCCGAGACGATTTCGATCCTCAAAAAGTCTCCTGTAAAACGGAGTGCTGCTGAGAAGACCAAGTTGATCGCTGTTTATAGCAAGACGAATCCCAGTATAATTGCCCAGACCAAGAAGCTTGCGGATCTCAAAAAGCAACTGGGCACCGTGAAGCCTCTCACCTCGGTTCCCATCATGCGTGACTTGCCCAAAGATAAGCGTCGTAAGACTCACATTCAACTTCGGGGGAGCTATTTGAGTCTTGGTGAAGAGGTGAGCCCCGGAGTGCCTCAAGTCTTTGGCTCGCTGCCCCAAGGCTCGAATCCCGACCGGCTCGCCATGGCGAAATGGTTAGTGGACCGAGAAAATCCGTTGACCGCTCGCGTGGTTGCTAATCGGTTTTGGGAGAATCTCTTTGGGGTTGGGCTCGTTCTTACAAGCGAGGAATTTGGATCTCAGGGTGAACGGCCTTCTCATCCAGAACTCCTTGATTGGCTTGCGGTCGAGTTCATGGATAGGGGATGGGATGTTAAGAAATTTCTCCGCCTTCTTGTCACTTCATCGGCCTATCGCCAGAAGTCTCATGTTAGTGATGAGATGGCCGCACTGGATCCTGACAATCGTCTAGTCGCTCGCGGCCCACGGGTCCGACTTTCCGCAGAAATGATTCGAGATCAGGCCCTTGCGGTTTCTGGATTGTTGAGTTCGAAAATGTATGGTGTTCCGGTTCGGCCGCCCCAGCCTAATCTTGGTCTCAAGGCTGCCTTCGGAGGCGGAACCGATTGGAGCACAAGCTCGGGCGAAGATAAGTTCCGTCGCGGCCTATACACGAGCTGGCGTCGTTCTAGTCCGTATCCCTCCATGGCGACCTTCGGAGCTCCTAATCGCGAGGTTTGTACTGTGCGACGTGGCAATACTAATACGCCTTTACAAGCCCTTGTGACCTTGAACGACCCTGTCTATATTGAAGCCGCTCAAGCTCTCTCTCGACGAATGGTGGAGCAGAAAGGGACGGTTGTTAATATGATCAAACATGGCTTCCAACTCTGCCTTTCACGTCCTCCTAACGAGGTCGAAACTTCCCGATTGATCGCCTTCTACGATTCCACGCGCATCAAATATGCCGCCGACCGAAAGCTCGCGCAGGAAATGGCTACCAATCCCATCGGCCCAGTTCCTAAAGATGTCGATATCGTAGAGCTAGCCACCCTGACGGTTGTCTCAAATATTCTTCTCAATCTCGATGAGACTTTGATGAAGCGTTAAAATCTCCAATCATTTTGCATCGTATGAATCCACAGTTAGAAAGCCTGCAATATAAAACACGGCGACACTTTTTCAAAAAATGCTCCATGGGGCTCGGCGGAGTTGCACTTAGTGAAATGCTCGCGACTGATGCTATGGGCTTAGAAGCTCCCGATAATCCGCTCCTACCTAAGCTACCGCATTTTGCGCCCAAAGCGAAGCGGGTAATCTACCTTCACCTCACTGGATCACCACCCCATCTTGATTTGTGGGACCACAAGCCCGAGCTCGTGAAGCGTGACGGCGAGGAATGCCCGGACGAATACATTAAGGGGAAGAAGTTCGCCTTTACCTCAGGCACCCCCAAGCTCATGGGTAGCCCGCGTACTTTTAAGCAGTATGGTAAGAATGGTCTGTGGATGTCCGACGCGATCCCGCACTTGCACGGCGTGGCTGACGATCTCTGCATCATCAACTCGATGACCACTGATCATTTCAATCACGCGCCCGCTGAGCTTTTCGTGCACACTGGTTTCCAGCAGCCGGGCCGTCCTGCCTTCGGAGCCTGGACGACCTATGGTCTGGGATCCGAAAACCAAAACCTACCTGGATACGTGGTTCTTATTTCTAGTGGAGTGCAGCCGAATGGTGGGAAGAGTTCCTTCGGCTCGGGGTTTATTCCGTCTGTTCATCAAGGCGTGCAGTGTCGTTCAAAAGGAGATCCTGTTCTTTACGTCACCGACCCTCCGGGCATGGATCGTAGTCTGCGTCGCTCGAGCCTTGATACCCTCCGCGATCTTAATGAGGCCGCGGCTAAAGACTTTGCCCATCCTGAAACCCTGACACGCATGGCACAATACGAACTAGCCTTTCGTATGCAAATGTCAGTCCCCGAGGTTATGGATATTTCGAAGGAATCGAAGAAGACTCTTGATTCCTACGGCGCTCAACCCGGTGCCTCGAGCTTCGCTAATAACTGCCTTCTTGCGCGGCGCCTTGCCGAAGACGGAGTTCGTTTTGTTCAGCTCTTTGACTGGGGGTGGGATTTCCACGGGACAAATCCCAAGGAAGACATACGCGATGGACTCACCAATAAATGTGCCACTATGGATAAACCCATTGCGGCCTTGATCAATGACCTAAAGGAGCGGGGACTCTTCGAGGACACTCTTATTATTCTCGGCGGAGAATTTGGGCGAACTCCATTCCGTGAAGGCCGAACGGCCAAGGGAAAAGTCCTTGGTCGTGATCATTTTCCTGATTGTTACACCATGGTCATGGCTGGTGGGGGAGTGAAAGGGGGATACACCCACGGCGCGTCCGATGATCTTGGTTTTTCGGTGGCCCGTAACAAAGTCCACGTTCACGATTTACAGGCTACTTGGATGCATCTTCTTGGCTTTGACCATGAGAAACTCACCTACCGCTTTCAGGGCCGCGATTACCGTCTCACTGATGTTCATGGCAAAGTGGTGAAAGATCTTCTTCTTTAATAGAGAAGGCTTAATTAAAATCGTGAGGCATTGGCTTGCCATAAAGTTTCGACTCACTAGTCTATTCATGATGAAAAAACAAATAGCCTGGATGGTCGCAGCTGTGGTGCCCATTCTCCTAATTACTACTGCTTCTGCAGATGAGCCTAAGGCTCCTGTAGTGAAAGCTACCGCTGAGGCCAAGATTCCCACGCTCACTTATTATTATTTCGATGGATGACCGCTTTGCGCAAAAATTTCGGTCATCGTGAATGACCTCAAAAAGACAAAGGGAAAAGAAATCACCTTCAAAAACGTTCTCGTCGGAACCGGCAAGAGCAAAGAAGAAATCAAAAAGGCCAAGCTTAAGGGACATGGTATTATCGCTAAGGACAAGAGTGGTAAGCTCGTCGATACGATAGAAGGCCACACCTATGGCAAAAAAGAAGTTGATGCC
>MDTB01237958.1_pt1 | contig 24078 bp, 27 predicted proteins | sample 811161 | NCBI WGS metagenome assembly MDTB01 (sample SAMN05326650, study PRJNA326480) | marine metagenome | isolation source: seawater | place: Mediterranean Sea | collected 2009
CCTTGAATAATTTTGTCTACCAATTGATACTAATTCAAATAAAGGGTGCTCCATTATAGCTGGTAAAATTCTATTTTCTGCTATTTCAGCAAATCCAATTACAGAAATTTTAATTTTTTTCATATAAATTAATAAGGGATAATAAATTTCTTAATTGAATATTAATTTTATTGGAAAACATATTCAGAAATGAAATTTGACCAAGGGTCAACCACATCATTTCATCACCAAAATCAATATTCTCAGAATCTTTAATTTTAATAATTCTATTTAAATTTTGTTCATGATAAAATCTTCCACCCTCCTCAGACTGAACTGATGAATGAATTATATCAGCTTCATTTGAAAGAAAATACTTAAATAGTTTATTTTCTTTTATTAATGAATTTTCTAAAGACCTGCTTGTTTGCAGTGTTGGTCCAAATTCAAGAATATCGAGATTACCACATTCCACCTTATAATTTACAAGAACCATTAATATACCATCAATTTCTTTCATTATTAAACCACAAAAACCAATATTAAGTGGTTGTATCATTGGCTGATACCAATCTACTACTTCTCTGCTTGAAATTTTGACCTTAGTTGCAATAACTTTAAAATACTTTTTATCATCATGTATAATCTCATTTTTTAAATATTTCCAATTTGATATTTGACTTAAGGGAATTATTTTAACTTCATTTTGATTATTAAATTTGATACTTGTGGTAGCTTTTAATACATAGTCAATTTTATTAATATTACTTTTGAATGATTTAAGAATTGAATTTGAATATTTACCGCTATCAAGATTGATAAAACTTTTGTTACTGTAAAAACGATTCAAGCAAGAGATAACAGTTCTAGTATCCATATTTACAACATTATCTAGTTGCATAAGTTTTTGAATTTGACCCAGACTTAACCAATAATAGTTTGATTTTTTTTTGACAGAATTTTTATAAATAATTATATTCCGATTTCTCTTTCTTAAAAATCTAGAGCCCTGTTCAGAGTGAAGCTGGTCAATAATAACTTCATTGTTTTTTATTTTTGTAAAATAATCTAAATAATTTGGTTTTAGTCCTTTGTGAACTCTTGTAAAATTACTCTTAGTAGCCTGCAAAGTAGGCGAAAGCTGCACAGCGTTGATATTTCCTGGTTCAATCTTTGCCTGAAGAAGAAATTTTAAAACACCATCAATCTTTGAAGCAATAATTCCTAGTATTCCAATCTCTGGCTGATTAATTATTGGTTGTTGCCAATGTAATCCCTTAAAATCGTTACTTACATCAACTCCAATTATGGAAAAAAACTTTTCGCTGATGTGGCGAATTTGATTTTCATCACATTTCCACTTTTCAAGTTCTTTGAAATCAACTTTTTCAATTTCTACATTTACATCCTTCCTAATATTTTCAATCCAAGAAATTGTATCATTTATTGGATCATCATTTATATAACTTTTAAAAAGTAGTTTACCGATATTTTTATTATCTAGCTTAACCATAAAGGCTGATATATTTTGAAAAAATCATAATATTATTTTATGATTTCAATTCGTCAAAAGTTGTTTCACTTTTTTGTGTCAAAGACATAATTAAATTTTTATTTGGTATCAGTTTATTATGAGATAATTGATAAAAATTTTAAACTAATAATTTTTTTGTGAAGAAACTATCTAAACTTTCTACATCCCCACATTGCATTACTAATTTTAAAACCAAAACTATTATACAAATTAACTACATTAATGTTTGCTGCACTAATAACAGTCTTTACTCTCTTATTTTTTTTACTTCTTAACTCCATCAATATTTTATTCCAAAACGGATATGATAGATGTACATAATTGGGATGCATTCCTCCAAGCAGTAAATTTACATCCGATAATTTTTCACTAAAAATCATAAAACCAATTACTTGCTTGTTAATTTTAGCTAACAAAGTTTTACTTTTTGGAAAAATGTCCTTTACCATATTAATATTTCTTTTTTTTGAAATCAAATCAGAAATTAATGGATCCTCATGAAATTTTCCATAATAAAAAAATGATTCTGCATAATTATAAATAGTTTCTATATCATTAATTTTTGAGTATTCAATGTTAAATTTATCAAAAGAAGTCTCATCAATATTCAACTTTGATAAAACCCCAACTACACCATAAACAATTTCGGTGAAATCATAACCAAATTTGTAAAGGGATTTTTTTAGATGAAAATCAGAGGTGCTAAATCTACATGAAGTATAATTAATATTATAATTCTTTAACTCAAACTTTTCGAGCAAAGAATTCGCATTGGCTTCATTATCAGCTTTAAAATTAACTATTTCATTAGCCTTCATTGATAATGGATTACCATCCCATGGGGCTGGAGAGTAATCAATAAAATTTTTATCGTCAATTTTAATCATATAGTCCCTGAATCAACAAAAATATTCTGACCAGTTAATGAATGTGCACTTTCGGAAAGTAAAAAAACAACCGTACTAGCAACAGATTTAATGTCAGTTAGGTTTCCAAGTGAAGTCCTTTTTGCAATTCTATTTCTTTGATCATCAGTAAGGGTACTGCTCATTTCTGTTTCCATAAATCCGGGTACGACACAATTGGATTTAATTCCAAGTCTACCCCATTCTCGAGCTGTTGCTTTAGAAAAAGACTCTAACGCCCCCTTGGTTGCGGCATACATTGATAAACCCTTGTATCCAGTATGGGCACTAATACTAGAAATATGTAATATACTGCCTTTCTTCTTATATAACAAAAAGTTTCTTAAAACAACTTTAGTTAACATCATTGGAGTAAAAACATTAACGTTGAACATCTTAGATAAGGATTCACGGTTTAGATTAGATATTATATCATCGTATGCATATGCTGCATTATTAACAAATCCATCGAGGGATATTTTATTTTCTAATAAAAAATTTTTTATATGGTCTTCACCTGAACTAAGATCTAAAGGTATATGGATAAAGTCTCCGTTAAAATTTACTTTAGTCCTACTTACACCAATAACTGTATATTTTTTATTTAATAGTAATTTTGTAATTGATTTACCAAGCCCCTTTGAGCATCCAGTAACTAAGTATATTTTTTTCATATTCTAGAAATTTTTCCTGTTTCATTCAATTTTAATTCTCTTACTTGCTTTATAATTCTTGGAATTTCAAATGAACGTAATTTTTTTCTAAGGAATTTTTTTAAAGAATCCATATCAAATTCCGGTTCACATAAAACCTCAGCACTTACAATATTCCCTATCAAAGAATTTTTTTTACCAAAAACTTTAGACGATTTAACTTTTGGAAATGAGTTAATTAATTCTTCAATCATTAAAGGATTTACTTTTTGTCCACCAACATTAATCATTGTTGATTCTCTACCAATTATTGAAAACCTTCCATCGGACTGCAAATCAACTAAATCATTTGTATTGTGCCATTTTTCCTGAAATAAAATATGAATTTTATTATTTTTAATTTTTACAAATTTTGAGGATCTATCACTCAATTTAAATAAATGTGATGAAGATGCTAAAATTGATCCAAATTCAGTTAATGCATATATATTAGAAATTTTTGCATTCGGAAATACTGAACTTACCAATTTAATAACCCCCTCAGTGACAACTTCACCACCCAGTGTGACCTGTTTTAAATTCTCAAAAACCTCATTATTAAAATTTAATCTAAAAAAAGTTGGTGTGCCAGAAATATGAGTAATTTTATATTTTCTGATTAGCTTGTGAGTCTCACTACGTGACTTTTTATATAGATTAACCAATAAATTCTTGTTTTTATATGCTTGTACAATCACATGAGAACCGGCTATTTTGGAATAATCATAAGTTAAACCCCATACACTTGATTTTGAGTCATTTTTTACATTTTTCATAACTAAATCAACATTATGATTAATATATTTTGGTGAGCCCGTTGTTCCAGATGTTGAAAAAACTAACTCTTTACTCTGTTCAATCTTAGAAATAAATTCTAAAATTGAAAGTCTTGAGTCGCTGTTATCATCAATTAAGTTTATCATATATTTCTTTAACAGTGTTAATTATGCCGTTTTTAAATATATCTATTCCAAACTTATCTTCTATTTTAACAGTTAGAGTAGCCAAATGAATTGAATCAAAACCAATGTCGTCTCTTAAATGCATTGAGTCATTAATTTCTTTTAATTTATCTAGACCATCATCTTCTAGAATTTCATTAACGATTTTTAAGAGTTCTTTTTCTTTCATAGTTTATATTTTAAGAAGTTAATTCAATATTTTTCTTATATAGTCATAATAAGGTCCTTTTAATTTAAAAATTGAATTAATTATTGTTTTTTTATCAATAAAATTCATCTTGAAAGCAATTTCCTCCAAACAGGCAATTTTTAATCCAGTATTTGATTCAATATTTTGAACAAATTTTGATGCATTGTGAAGAGATTGGTGGTTTCCAGTATCCATCCAGGCAAATCCTCTACTTAAAATATTAATTTTTATTTTATCTATTTTTAAAAATTCTGAATTTATAGATGTTATTTCAAGTTCTCCTCTTTTAGAGGGTTTAATTTTTTTTGCAATCTCTATCACCTCATTAGGATAAAAATAAAGTCCTAGAATAGCATAATTACTCTTCGGTTTTATCGGTTTTTCTTCCAAACTAATTATTTTTTGATATTTATCAATTTCAGCAATTCCAAATTCAGATGGATTGTCAACATATTTGCCAAAAACAAATGAAGTATTATTTTTATCTACTTCAGTTTTTGTTGAAGCTAAAATTTTTTGGAAACCAGAACCATAAAAAATATTATCTCCCAGAATTAAACAAACATTATCCTTACCGATAAATTTCTCGCCTAAAATAAATGCTTCAGCAAGTCCATTGGGTTTATCCTGAACTTTAAAGGAGAATTTAACACCTAGATTCTTCCCATCCCCCAAAAGTTCTTTATATCTAAAAATGTCTTGGGGAGTTGAAATAATAAGTATTTCTCTGATTCCTGCGAGCATCAAAACCGATATTGGATAATATATCATTGGTTTGTCATAAACCGGTAATAGCTGCTTACTTGTTGCCCTAGTTAATGGGTAAAGTCTGGTCCCAGATCCTCCTGCTAAAACTATTCCTTTCATATTTTTATAAATTTATTTGTAATATTTTTGGTAATTCCCTGAAATAATACTGTTTAACCAATTTTTATTTGATATATACCAATTTATTGTAGCTTTCAAACCCTCCTCAAAAGTTACAGAAGGTTCCCAACCTAATTCTTCTTGAATTTTTGAAGCATCAATGGCATAGCGAAAATCATGACCTGGTCGATCTTTTACATAAGTAATGAGTTGTTGACTAGTTCCAAGTTTATTTCCAAGTTTAATATCCATTTGCTTACAAATTTCCTTAATTAAATCAATATTTTTCCATTCGTTAAAACCACCAATATTATATGTTTCATGGTTTCTTCCTTTATGAAATACTAAATCGATGGCAATAGCATGATCAATCACATACAACCAATCTCGTGTATAGTTACCATCTCCATAGACTGGCAATGGTTTATTATTTAATATATTATCAATAAATAAAGGGATTAACTTTTCTGGAAACTGATTTGGACCATAATTATTAGAGCAGTTTGTTATCACATACGGCATCCCATATGTTTCCCCATATGCTCTAACAAAATGATCAGAACTAGCCTTTGAAGCTGAGTAAGGTGAATTTGGACTGTATGAAGTACTTTCATGAAATAGACCAATTTCTCCTAAGGTTCCATATACCTCGTCAGTGCTAATGTGATAAAAACGTTTATCTTTCCAATTATTAACCCATAAATTTTTGAATGCGTTAAGTAACACAATTGTACCTAAAATATTTGTTTTCGCAAAGGCCAGTGGATCGTTAATAGAACGGTCTACATGAGACTCAGCTGCTAGATGTATAATTCCCTCAAATTTAAAATTGTTAAAAATGTCATTGATATAAGATTCGTTTGTAATGTCTCCATGTAAAAATTTATAGTTAGGTGCGGTTTCAATATCTTTTAGATTTTCTAAATTTCCAGCATAAGTCAATACATCTAAATTAAAAATATTATAATCCGGGTACTTATTAACCATTAGCCTTACAACGTGTGAGCCTATAAATCCAGCCCCTCCAGTAATTAAAATATTTTTTTTCATAATTAATTTGTTATTCCACAAAAATCAAGAATAATTTTACTATCATCCGAAACGAAACTACTAAATTCATTATGTGCAACCAAGAAAACTACAATATCAGCTTCTTTTAAAGCAATCTTAAAATCAATTATTTTGAAATCTGAATGAAATTCTAAATTAGGCTCTACTACCAGAAAATTTTTATCATTAGCATCTTTTGTTAAATTCTCAACAATAAATTTAGCAGGAGACTCCCTTAAGTCATCTATATTGGGTTTAAATGCTAGACCCATAAGTGCAGTTATTGGCTCTCTTCCGTTCTTTAATTTAAATTCCAATTTAGATTTTTGAATTTTTTCAATACACCAAAGAGCTTTATAATTATTAATCTCTCTGGATGCACTGATAATTTTTGACTCTAAGGGATATTTATAAGTTATAAAATAGGGATCTACAGCAATACAATGACCACCCACACCACAACCAGGTTGCAATATATTTACTCTAGGATGCTTATTTGCAAGATTTATAAGTTCCCAGACATTAATATTAGCTTTGTCACAGATTAGCGAAAGCTCATTAGCAAATGCAATTTGCACATCCCTTGATGAATTTTCAACTAATTTACACATTTCCGCAGTTCTTGCATTTGTTGCATGAAGCTTACCCTTTACATATTTTGAATAAAAACTGACAGCTTTTTGTGTTGAAATATCGTTAATTCCTCCGATTATTCGGTCATTGTAAACTAATTCATGCATAATATTTCCAGGTAATACTCTTTCTGGACAGTACGCTATAAAAATCTCATTTATTAATTCAGGTCTGGAAGAATGAATTAGTTTTGATATTTTTTCAGTAGTTCCTACAGGTGAAGTAGACTCTATGATAAATAAATCTCCTTTTTTTAGTAAGGGTATAATAACTTTTGTTGCAGATTCAACAAAAGAAATATCTGGCTCATGATTTTCTTTAAATGGTGTTGGAACTACGATTAAATATACTTTAGCCTCAACAGGTTTAGTCGAAGCTGTGAAAAAGCCCTTTGAAACAGCTTTAGAAACAATATCCTCCAAATTAGGTTCAACGATATGAATTTTTCCTTTATTTATAGTGTCTACAACATGTTGATTTATATCTACACCCAATACATTGCTTCCATTAGATGCTATTAGGGCTGAAGTTGGCAGTCCAATATATCCAAGTCCTATCGTTACTACTTCTGGATTCATTATTTTAAATTTTTTAAGAAATCTACAATTCTTTTCGATGCCATCCCATCACCATATGGATTGTGAAGTTTTGACATTTTGTTAAATTTTTCGCTGTCAGTTAACAGGTCTGAAGCTTTTGAAACTATTAAGTCTTCATTGGTTCCAGTAAGCAGAACAGTACCTGCCTCAACAGCCTCAGGTCTTTCAGTGGTATCTCTCATCACTAGTACAGGCTTACCTAAACTAGGTGCCTCCTCCTGCACACCTCCACTGTCAGTTATAATAATTTTAGATTGATTCATTAGCCAAACAAAATCTTGATATGCCAATGGATTAATCAGGAGAACATTTTCAAGACCAGATAAGAGTCTATTTACAGGTTCTTTTACCTTAGGGTTTAAATGAACAGGATAAATAATAAAAATATTGGGATGAATTTCAGCTATTTTTTTTAAGGCATTACAAATTCTTTCAAACCCAGCCCCATGATTTTCTCTACGATGTCCAGTTACTAAAATAACCTCTTTATTTTCAATTTTTTTTGCAAGATCTTGAATTAATTCACTGGTATTATCATTAATTTTCTCAACGGATTGAAGCAGAGCATCAATGACCGTATTTCCAGTAACTATTATTGAATCTTCAGAAATATTTTCTTTCATTAGATTTTTTTTTGAATTTTCAGTTGGAGCAAAATGATAATCACATAATCTGCTAGTAATTTGTCGATTGATTTCTTCAGGAAATGGAGACAACTTATCATTTGTCCTTAATCCTGCTTCTATATGACATAATTTAGACCCAGCATAAAAACTAGCTATAGATCCAGCCATAGTAGTAGTCGTATCTCCATGAACAAATACATAATCTGGTTTAAAATCTTGTAAAACAGGTTTTAAAGACAAAATAATTGTAGCAGTTAACGAAAAAAGATCTTGTTCAGGCTTCATAAGATTTAAATCATAATCTGGTTTAATATCAAAAAAATCTAAAACTTGATCTAACATTTCTCTATGCTGAGCAGTAACACATAACTTAACATCGAAGAAATTGGGATTTTCTTTAAAGGATAAATATAATGGTGACATCTTTATTGCTTCTGGTCGAGTTCCTATTACTATCAAAACTTTTTGCATCTTACTCTACTATAAATGAATTATTTCTTAAATTTTTTCTATTATATACTATAGGATTAGAGGTTTCAATATCTTTTAATGAAAATCCAGCATTTTCACAAATAGCCTGACCAGCAGCAGTATCCCATTCCATTGTTGGTCCAAATCTAGGATAAACATCAGCTTTTCCTTCAGCTACCATACATATTTTCAATGAACTTCCCTTTTCTAACATTTTTATATTTTTTTGATTTAGTTTTACTGATTCTATATATTCTAACGTCTCTTTAGATAAATGTGACCTACTGACCACAATAGTAAAGTCATTTCTTAAAGTCTTGATAGGTAGTTTTTTAGAATTATAAATTAAATCATTTAAAGTACTTAAATCTCTTTTTATTAATATTTTATATGAACCAATTTCCTTGCTAGAAAAATATAATAATTTACTAACCGGTAAAAATATTACGCCTAAAATTGGCTTTGAATTTTTAACTAAGGCAATATTTACAGTGAATTCATCATTTTTTTTTATGAATTCTTTTGTTCCATCTAAAGGATCTATAATCCATAATTTTTGCCATTTTTTTCTAACATCATAGCTGATTTGGTCTTCCTCTTCCGAAAGAATCGAAATATTAGTTTTAAATAAAATTTCTTTTATTTTATTGTTAGATACTATATCAGCTTTAGTCAAAGGAGAATTATCATTTTTAATTGTTACATCGCTTTTTGAAAAATTGTTGTAAACTTTCATTATTTCCTTTCCAGCTTCGATTGAGGCCCTAATTGCTGTAAACAATAAATTATCCATTTAAACCAAATTTAGATGTATACCAAAGTTTTTCGTGGCAGTAATACAAAATCATTTTTGTTATAATTTCAAAAAATCCAATTTTGAATGCTATGTCAATTCTTTCAGTTAAAATTAAAGAAATAACAACAGTATCAATTGTTCCTATAATTCTCCAAGAAAAAGTTTTAAAAATATGTCTGAAAAAAGAATTTCTAATTCCAAATTTGAACCAAAATCTCTCATGGATAAAATAAAGTGCAGATTTAGTCAAAACTTCAATTAAACCAATCGAAAAACCAATAGTTAAACTATTTGTGAAAAAATATGACAAAATTATAGTATCACTTGTTGCAACTAATCTCCATGAAATTGTTTTTAAAATATGTCTTCTGTACAACAAAACTATTTCTTAACTTTTTCTATATTGTCCAAAAACCATTTGTAAGTCGAACGAATTCCTTCCTCTAGTTCAATTTGCGGCTTCCATCCATAGTTCATAAACTTACTACTATCCAATAATTTTTTAGGTGTTCCATCCGGTTTTGAATTATCCCATAGGATTTCCATTTCACTTCCGGTAATTTTTTTAATCAACTTTGCTAAATTTTCAATGCTGATATCACTACCGAAGCCAACATTATATGTTGGTTCATTCAGTTTATTATTTAATGCGAAAAGTACAGCTTTTGCCATATCATCTACATGTAAAAATTCTCTTAATGGTTTACCGGATCCCCATAATTTTACTTCTTTTTTATTAATTTTTGACTCATGAAATTTTCTTATCAAAGCTGGTAGAACATGTGAATTTTCAAGACTAAAGTTATCATAAGGACCATATAAATTAGTTGGCATCAAAGAAACATATTCTTTATTGTATTTATAAAATAAAGACTCAATAAGTTTTACACCTGAAATTTTTGCAATCGCATACCATTGATTTGTTGGCTCTAATTGTGATTCTAATAAATATTCTTCTTTTATGGGTTGGCTAGAAAATTTTGGATATATACAGGAGCTGCCAAGAAAAATAAATTTTTTGATATTTAATTCAAAGGAGGATGAGATCAAATTATTCTGAATTAACATATTATCCATTAAAAACTCATACGGATAGCTAACATTAGCATAAATTCCTCCAACTTTAGCAGCAGCATTGATTATTACATCTGGATTTTCTGATTTTATAAATTCAAATACTTTATTTTGATTTCTCAAGTCTAAATTAACAGAATCTTCTCCAATTAAGTTCTCATAACCACAAGACTCTAGTAATCTCCAACATGCAGATCCGACCATCCCTCTATGTCCAGAGATAAAAATTTTTGATTTTTTATTGAGCATTTTGTTTATTAATTAATTAATTAATGATTTTTTGTAAAATAAATCTAAATCACTTTTCATCATGTCAGCAACAAGATCATTTAGTGACAATTTTGGTTCCCAACCAAGTTTATCTTTGGCCTTCGAAGAATCGCCGATTAATAAGTCTACCTCTGTTGGTCTAAAATAACTTGGGTCAACAGAAATTACCTCGTTACCAATTTCAATATTATAATCACTGTTACTACAAGAAATCACAATACCTTTTTCATTAATTCCTTCTCCTTGAAATTCTAATTTTATTCCTACATAATCAAATGCCATAATTATAAAATCTCTGATTGAAGTGGTAACACCAGTTGAAATAACCCAATCTTCAGCATTTTTATATTGCAAAATCAACCACATAATCTCTACATAATCTTTAGCATGACCCCAATCCCTTTTTGCATTTAGATTACCTAAATATATTTTTTGTTGAAATCCGTAAATAATTTTGGATATTCCTCTGGTTATCTTCCTAGTAACAAAAGTTTCTCCTCTTAGTGGAGATTCGTGATTGAATAAAATTCCATTTGAAGCAAAAATACCATAAGCCTCACGATAATGTTTTGTTATCCAATATGCATATAGTTTTGCAACTCCATAAGGCGACCTGGGGTAAAAAGGTGTCTTTTCATTTTGTGGAATTTCTTGGACTTTACCAAATAATTCTGATGTCGATGCTTGGTATATTTTTGCTTGATTTTCTAATCCCAATATCCTAACCGCTTCAAGTATTCTCAATGTTCCTATTCCATCAATATCTGCAACATACTCAGGCATCTCAAAAGAAACTCTTACATGACTCATCGCTGCTAAATTATAAATCTCATCAGGTCTAATTAATTTAATAAGTCTTATAAGATTTGTTGTATCTGACATATCTCCATAATGAAGTATAAAATTTTTATCATTTATATGAGGGGCTTGATAAAGATGATCAACTCTTTCAGTGTTAAACAATGAACTTCTTCTCTTAAGTCCATGTACTATATAGTCTTTTTTTAACAGAAACTCACTTAAATATGCTCCATCTTGACCGGTTACTCCGGTAATAAATGCAGTTTTTTTCATATCGATTGATTTAATATATGTTGTTTTAAACTGTTTTCCCATGACGGGATACTTAGATTAAACTTGTTAATAATTTTTTTGTTATTTAGTGCTGAAAATTTCGGCCTATTAACAGTATTTGAAAACTTTTTAACCCTTATTTTGTTTTTTAACGAAAGTAATGATTCAATTTTTTTTGCAAATTGAAACCTAGAACACACACCTAAATTACAATAGTTATAAATTTCAGTGCTATTTGAATCCAAATAAGGAAGAATTTTGAGAATGGATCTAGCTAAATCACCAGCATATGTAGGTGAACCCCACTCATCGTCTGTAACATAAATTTCGTTTTTGTTTTTTAATTGTTCTATTATTTTACTTACAAAATTAGAACCGTAACCAGAGTATAACCACGAGGTTCTAATAATTATAGAGTTTTTTAAACATAAACTAGTTATTTTGGTTTCACCATCAAATTTAGTTTTTCCATACACATTTAATGGGTTAGGTTGGTCATTTTCAACATAAGGAACACCTAATCTACCATCAAAAATGTAATCAGTTGATATATGAACTAATTTAATATTTAAATCTTTACTTATTTGAGCTATGTTTTCAACAGCCAGATTATTAATGATATTAGCTTCGCTACAATTTGATTCAGCTAATCCTACATTTGTGTATGCTGAGCAATTTATAATTACATCAACTTTATTAAATTCTAAAAAAGTTCGTATTTTCCCAAAGTCTGTTATATCTAATTGTGTTGAATTTTTAAAAATGAAATCATAATTAAAATTTTTAGAAATATTTCTAATTTCACTACCTAACTGTCCGCCAGCACCCAAAACAAGGATATTAATTACTCCAGTCAAAACTTTTATGATTTAAATCTTTATCTGAAATAATGAGATTGTCTAATTCGACTTTCCAATTAATATTTAAAAAAGGATCATTGAAATTTATACCAACCTCAGAACTTGGCTCATAATAATTGTCTACTTTATAATGTATTATTGTATTATTCTCTAAGGTGAGGTAACCGTGGGCGAAGCCCCTGGGAATAAATATAGAGGTATCATCATTAGAAGTTAATTCATGTGAAAAATAATTACCAAAAGTTGGAGATTCTTTTCTCAAATCAACAGCAATATCAAGAATTTTACCTTTTATAACTGAAACAAGTTTTGATTGAGCATATGGAAATTTTTGAAAATGTAAACCCCTGAGCACCATTTTTTTTGAATTAACGATATTATCCTGACAAAAACTAAATTTGTAAGAAACAACATCTGAAAGAATATTTGACATATTGATTACACTAAAGGACCCTCGTTCGTCAAAATTCCTATAATGTTTAATCAAAAATAAATCGCCAAATCTCGTTTTTTTTATTTCCATTTAATTTTTAAAAAAATTTATGGTTTTTTTTAATCCATTTTCCAGATTAAATTTAGGTTTCCAATTCAATTTTTTTAACGCAAGTGAAATATCTGGTTTTCTTTTAAAAGGGTCATCATCTGGAAGAGGACAAAAAACCATATTTGAACTGGAATTTGTAAGAACCAAAATCTTGTTAGCCAAATCTTTAACAGAAATTTCATACTGATTTCCAAGATTTACAGGGCCAATAAAATTATCATTAGAAGACATCATTTTTATTAATCCATCAATCAAATCGTCAATAAATTGAAAACTTCTTGTTTGTGAACCGTCTCCATAAATTGTAATATTTTTTTTTGAAATTGCCTGATTTATAAAATTTGAAACAACCCTACCATCATTAACTGACATATTTGGCCCATATGTATTAAAAATCCTAACAATTTTAATTTTAATATCATATTCTCTTTGGTAGTCCATAAATAGAGTTTCAGCACACCTTTTACCTTCATCGTAACATGATCTTTTTCCAATAAAATTTACATTTCCATTATAATTTTCATTTTGTGGGTGAACTTCAGGATCTCCATAAACTTCACTCGTACTAGCTTGTAATATCTTAGCTTTATTTTTCCTAGCTAATCCAAGCATATTTATAGTTCCAATTGTACATGTTTTAATTGTTTTAATGGGATTAATTTTATAATGAATTGGAGAAGCGGGACATGCTAAGTTATATATTTCATCTATATTTTTTCTGAAATAAGGTTCTATAATATCATGATTAACAAATTCAAAATTTTCATTATTAGTTAAACTAGAAATATTACTCATCGAGCCGGTAAACATATTATCAAGACAAATAACATGGTGTCCCAGCTCAAGAAGATAATTACAAAGGTGAGATCCTATGAATCCAGCACCTCCAGTGACTAAAATTGTCTTTTTACGCATCATAATTTCCCTATTCCTTTATAAGTAAAACCAATAGTTTCAACTTTCTTTTTGTCTAGTATGTTTCTACCGTCAAAAATAAAAGCAGGTTTTTGCATTGATTTAAATATTTTATTCCAATCAAGATCTTTAAATAAATCCCATTCAGTCAAAATAGCAATCGCATGAGATCCTGAACATGCGTCATACACATTTTTGTGAACCGTAACTAAATTTTTATTATCCTCTACTGGCCTTGTTTCTAAATAATTAAGATCTTTAAGGATTTGTATTTCAGAAACCTTTGGATCAAATACATCAACTCTTGCTTTTTCGTCTAGCAATAAATCAGCGACATAAATTGCTGCGGATTCTCTTGTATCATTAGTGTCTTTTTTGAATGACCAACCTAGAAAACATATTTTTTTTCCAGATATTGTATTATATAATGAGCTTAAAATTTTTCTTGCAAATCTCTTTCTTTGATGTTTATTTAAAATAATGACCTGATTCCAATAATCTGCAACTTTATATAACCCTAGTGTTTTTGATATGTATACCAGATTTAAAATATCTTTCTGAAAACAACTTCCCCCAAAACCCACTGATGATTTTAAAAACTTATTTCCAATTCTAGTATCCATTCCAATTGCTTTTGCAACTTCATCAACATCAGCACCAGTGCTTTCGCATAACTCGGAAATTGAATTGATTGAAGATATTCTTTGAGCTAAAAAAGCATTAGCTACTAATTTTGATAATTCGGAAGACCATAAATTGGTTGTCAAAATATTTTCTTTGGGAACCCATGAGGAATATATATCAACAAGAGATTTTATTGCTATTTTTCCGGTTTTATCTTGTCCACCACCAATTAAAACTCTATCAGGAACTTCTAAATCCCTCATTGCAGTACCCTCTGCTAAAAATTCAGGATTTGATAAAATTTCAAAATTCACAGCTGAACCTGTTTCATCTAAAATGTTCTTTATTGCTGCTGCAGTTTTCACAGGAAGTGTTGATTTTTCAACAACAATTTTATCATCTTTAGCTACCTGTGCTATTTTTCTCGCACAAAGTTCTACATATTTTAAGTCAGCTGCCATTCCTTTTCCGTCACCATATGTTTTGGTGGGGGTGTTCACAGAGATAAATATCATTTCAGATTCATTAATGTGTTTATCTATATCAGTTGAAAAAAATAAATTTTTATTTCTTGTTTCAGAAACTACTTTGTCAAGTCCTGGCTCAAAAATTGGTAGTTTTGATAAATCTTCTGAGTTCCATAAATTAATTCTATCCTCATTAATATCCACAACGGTAACTTTGATTTCGGGATTTTTTTGAGCAATAACTGCCATTGTAGGACCTCCAACGTAACCAGCGCCTATGCAACATATATTTTTTATTTTCATTTTAAAAATTTAAAATTTTTTCTATGATATAATCTTGATTTGAATTTTCAATTTCAGTATGAATAGGCAATGAAATCGCTTCGTTAGAAAGTACATCTGTATTATTTAAGTTTTGGTTAGTCAAATATGGTTTTTGTTTATGAATTGGAATGGGGTAATAGATCATTGTAGGAATTCCTAAATCATTTAAATAACTTTTTAACTTATCTCTTTCTCCATTTAACACTCTTAGAGTGTATTGATGATAGACATGATCTGAGTTTAAATTAACAACTGGTGTCTTAATATTATCAAGTTGATCAAATGCATTATTATAATTATTTGCCATAATTTTTCTGTTTGAATTGTATTCATCTAAATATTTTAATTTGATATCTAAAATTTCCGCTTGAATAGAATCTAATCTGGAATTGCAACCAATAATTTCGTGGTGGTATTTAATTTTTTCTCCATGATTTACTATCATTTTAATTTTTTCAGCTAGATTATCATCATTTGTAAAAATTGCACCTCCATCTCCATAGCAACCGAGGTTTTTAGAAGGGTAAAATGATGTAGTACCTATATGACCTAATGTGCCTGTAAATCTAACTTCTTCATTTGGAAAAGTATATTTACACCCGATTGCCTGAGCGTTGTCTTCAATAATTTTAAGATCATACTTTTCAGCCAAATTTATTATTGGAGCCATATTACAAGATTGGCCGTACAAATGAACCGGCACAATTGCCTTTGTTTTATCATTTATTTGCCGTTCAATTAAATCTGCTGTGGTATTGAAAGTATCTAAATCTACATCGCAAAAAACTACCTTTATTCCAAGAATCGCTGCTGCCTCAGCAGTAGCGATATACGTCCATGATGGGCATATTATCTCATCACCAGGTCTTAGGTCTAAAGCCATAAATGCTATTTGCAATGCATCAGTTCCGTTTGCACAGGAGATAGTATTTCTAACATTTAAATAATTCCCTAAATTATCTGAGAAATCTTTAACTATAGGTCCATTTACAAATCTTCCTGACTCAATAGATGATATAATATTTGCATCAATTTCGTTCTTGATTTTTAAGTACTGACCCATTAAATCAACCATCTGAACATTAATTTTTTTCATTTACATTTTTTTAAGGCTTCGCCAACGTCAGTCACAATTAAGACTAACAAAAATAATACTAATTTATTGCTAGTTAGGCTAATTTTAGCTTAACACTATATCCAATAGATTTCAAATAAATCCAAATATTATTATTTGAAATTCTATTAATAATTCCTTTTTCGTTATTAAAAGATGATAAACTAAAACTATCACCAACTTTAATATCTAAAAGCTTACTGTTTATGATATTATAGTTGCCATTTAAATATTTTTTTAGAATATCAATTTCTGATTGCCTGACAATTGCTCTTTTACCTAACCAAAACATGTATCTAATAACCAAAGATGATTCGAAAACTCTATTAATGTGCTTGTCATCAACATTTACCAACACCATTGAAGGAAGTAATGGGACTTCAATTCTTTTTTTGCGATCACTCCAATATCTAAACTCAGAACGGGTTGGACAATATGCATGAATCCCCAATGATAAAAGTTCTTCTTCAACTTTTTTCTCACATCGAGGTTTTGTATGTAAAACATACCAACTCATTCCGCTATTTTCTTAAACAGAATAATTGAATTTGAATCAAGTTTTTGATTCAACAAGAAGCTAACTTCTCTTCCAATTTTCTTCTTAATTTTTGGTTTGATATTTTCTAGATACTCATTATTTACTTTTGTTCCATTAATAATGACTTCAATTTTTCCACTGTCAATTCCCTGAGCATATTCACCAGTCAAAGCAATTTGATCAATGTCTCCAATTCTATCAATTACTGTTTCAACAATTTCTTCTAACCCAAGATGTTGCCTCACAATTTTTTGTAGAACACCAAACATTGGATGTGAGGTATTTGCGTTATAAATAATCTTATTATTATTTTTTGATTTTTTAAGATATCCAGCACTGGAAAGGTTATTTAATTCCTTTCTAATGGAATTTGTAGATTCATTAAATTCGTTAGCAAGACCATTTAAATATCCGTTGTTAGCAGCGTTAACAAAGAATTTTATTAGTATTCTAAGCCTTGTCTTAGATGTAATTAAAGAGTTTAACATAATTAAGTAACAAAAGTACTTATTTTTAAGTAATAAAAGTACTTGTTATTAAAAAATTATATATACTATTAAATTAATTTGCTAATATCTGTAGGAATCTGACTTGTATGGACCATTCCTGTCTACTCCTATGTATTTTGATTGTACATTGTTAAGCTCAGTAAGCTCAACTCCCAATTTTTCAAGATGTAATTTAGCAACTCTTTCATCAAGGTGTTTTGGAAGTGTATAAACCATATTTTCATACTTCCCAGAATGATTCCATAATTCAATTTGAGCCAAAACCTGATTGGTAAAAGAATTACTCATAACAAAACTTGGATGTCCAGTTGCACAACCAAGATTTACTAACCTACCCTCTGCTAGAACAATAATATCGTTACCGCTTATAGTGAACAGATCTACTTGTGGTTTAATTTCTTTTTTTGTGTGACCATAATTTTTATTTAACCAAGCCATATCAATTTCATTATCAAAGTGACCAATATTACAAACAATAGCCTTGTCCTTCATAGACTTAAAATGTATATCCCTTACAATATCTCTGTTCCCAGTAGCAGTAACAATTATATCAGAATTTGAAATTACAGTTTCAAGCTTTTTTACTTCATATCCATCCATAGCAGCCTGCAAAGCACATATTGGATCAATTTCTGTTACAGTAACAATACTTCCTGCAGATTTAAAAGAGGCAGCTGTTCCTTTTCCCACATCACCATAACCACAAACAACGACCCTTTTCCCTGCCATCATTATATCTGTCGCACGTCTAACGGCATCAACAGCACTTTCCTTACATCCATATTTGTTGTCGAATTTACTTTTAGTTACAGAATCATTAACGTTAATCGCTGGAAGTTTTAGTGTTCCATCTTTCATTCGGTCATATAGTCTCAAAACACCAGTGGTAGTTTCTTCACTAAGTCCATTAATATTCTTTATTAGTTCGGGGTATTTATCAAAAACCATATTTGTTAAATCACCACCATCATCAAGAATCATGTTTAAAGGTTTTCTTTCTTTTCCAAAGAATAAAGTTTGTTCTATGCACCAATCAAATTCATTTTCATTCATTCCTTTCCATGCGTACACCTGAACACCAGAATTTGCAATTGCAGCAGCGGCATGATCTTGAGTTGAAAAAATATTACAAGAACTCCAGGTAACCTGTGCACCCAATTCGATTAAGGTTTCAATAAGTACAGCGGTCTGAATTGTCATATGAAGACAACCAGCAATTCTGGCACCTTTTAAAGGTTTATTTTTTTTATACTCCACTCTCAATGCCATCAAGCCGGGCATCTCAGCTTCAGCAATTTTAATTTCTTCCCTTCCCCATTTTGCTTGGGTTATATCCTTGACCTTGTAAGGAATATACTTTGTGTTACTTTTAATCATTTTGCAAATTTAAAAAGTTTTTTGATCTTTTCTACATAATCTAATTTTTCCCAGCTGAACAAGTTTAATTCCAGATTTATTTTTTTACCATCAGAGCTAACAAAGTTCTTAATGATTTTTCTAGGATTTCTACCAACATGCCCATATGCAGCAGTTTCTTGATATATTGGTTTTCTTAAATCAAACCTTTTCTCTATGGAGAATGGTTTCAGATCAAAAAGATTTAATAATAACTCAGAAATTTCCCCATCTTCAACATTAACTTTAGAAGTTCCGCAGGTATCTACATACATAGAAACTGGCTCTGCAATACCAATAGCATAACTAATTTGAACTAAGGCTTCATCACAAACTCCTGCAGCAACAATATTTTTTGCAATATGTCTCGCTGCATATGCACCACTCCTGTCAACTTTGGAGGGATCCTTTCCCGAAAAAGCTCCACCCCCATGGGAACCTTTACCACCATAAGTATCTACAATAATTTTTCTCCCAGTTAGCCCTGTATCGCCGTGAGGTCCACCAATAACAAATTTTCCAGTTGGATTAACTAAAAATTTAATTTCATCAGAAAATAAATATTTAAAATCTGGGTTTTTATGTAATAATCTTGGTATTAATATTTCTCTTATATCATTTTTAATTCTTTCAAGCATTTCCTCCTCATTATCAAAGTCATCATGTTGTGTAGAAATAAGAATTGTTTTGATTCTAATTGGCTTATGATCATCAGAATACTCAATGGTTATTTGTGATTTTGAGTCCGGTCTCAAGTATTTAATCTCATTATTTTCCCTTCTCAAAATTGCAAGTTCTTGTAAAATCTTATTTGATAAATCTAAAGCCAATGGCATATAGTCTTTGGTTTCATTGATGGCATATCCAAACATAATACCTTGATCACCAGCACCCTGATCCACAATATTTTTTTTATCAACCCCCCTATTAATGTCATCAGACTGGTCATGAATCATTGACAGAATTCCACAAGACTGATAATCAAACTTATATTCACTTTTAGTATAACCAATTTTCTTGATAGTTTCTCTAGTAACTTTCTGAACGTCTACATATATATTTGATTTGACTTCACCAGAAAGGATAACCTGACCAGTTGTCACTAGAGTTTCGCATGCAACCTTTGCAGCAGGATCAAAAGCAAGGAAATTATCTAATATTGCATCACTAATTTGATCAGCAACTTTATCAGGATGACCTTCGCTTACAGATTCAGAAGTAAATAAATATCCCATGGAGGGCAAAAATACCTCTTAACTAATGAAAAAAAAATATAAAATGATAAAATTTATTCTAAATAGCCTTCAATATCGCTATGTAGAGAGTCATCAACCATGGCTTTCCAGGTATTATCACCATTCTTGATAGATTCTCTGATTTTTGTTGCTGAGATAAACATTGCGCCGCTATCAGCTGGGGGTTGATATTCATTGATTTCATAGCCTACCCCCCTTCCATAATTTACAGATTCTATATCTGGAATTATCATTACCTGAACGTTATCTCCATGAGCAGCATGATATTTTTTTATCATACTTACGGTTTGTTCTGTTGTAAAAGGGTTTCTGTCATCCGGTTTTATATTTCTAACCATAATTAACGCAGGAATACCTTCATTTAATTTTTGTTTAATTAATTCGATATGTCCAAAATGATATGGCTGATATCTTCCAACGAATATTGCATATTTTTTATCTACATTTTTTGTGGGCTCACCACCATGATTTATTTTGTTCCACATGATCTATAAGTTTTTTGAAATTAATTTTTTGAACTTTGTTGTTGACCAGCCATGGTCTCGGTTAAGAAAATGAACTTTTATACCCAAATCATCACCGGTATATTTTTTGTTAAGATAATCATCACCAAGAAATCTAATGTTAAAATTTCCAGTTTTAATTAATTCATTCAATTCTGATTCAAATGTATAAGTCTTGATGTCAGAAATATATTTTATGGATTCAAGAATTTCAATTCTTTCTTCTAAGGTCAAAACAGGTTTGAGTTTACTTGGTCTTTCAATAGAAGGATCAGAATGAAGGAGAATTGTAAAATGGTCACAATTTTGAAAACACTCATTGAATAATTTAATATATCCTGGGTGAATTACATCAAAATTTCCTGCTGTAAAACCTCTAATCATTTATTTAATAAACTTAATTAAATATTCTACTGATTCAGAAATTGAAAGATTATTTAAAGTTATTTCAGCGTTAGTTGGCATTTCATAAGGTGCATCAATTCCTGTAAAGCCTTTTATTTCACCTGCTAATGCCTTTTTATATAATCCTTTGGGATCTCTTTTGATACATTCTTTAATATCAGTATCAACAAAAACTTCAACAAAATCATTACCAATTAAATCCCTTGCAGCTTTTCTATCAGCACTATATGGAGATATAAATGCAGTTAACACAATGGTACCTGAGTCTGCAAAAAGCTTAGCAACTTCACTAATTCTTCTAATATTTTCTTTTCTATCCTCAGGGGAGAAAGACAAATCTTTATTTAATCCCATCCTTATGTTATCGCCATCTAAAATGTATGTTTTTTTACCTCTATGGTTTAATTCATCGTCAAAAGCATTAGCTATGGTAGACTTTCCTGATCCAGATAAGCCTGTAAACCAAAAAACTATTCCTTTTTGACCATTTACTTGCTCTCTTCTTTGTCTTGATACTGTAAAACTATGCTTAGTTATGTTAGTTGACATATAAATTATCAAAGTGCAAACTTAAATAAAGAATTAAGTTAAATCAAATGAAAATGAATATATCGTGATTTAATATTTATTCATTGTTTATATTATTAATCCTTTAAAGAAAATTTATATAAATATGGAAATCCATTTTTCTCATTTTCTGAAGACAACCAGAAGTTAAAAGAATCTATAATTTTAACAGCTTCGATTTGAGTTTTTTTTATTGGAATTTGAAAAATATCAATTGAGTACTTTTTTTTACTTAAATCAAAGTTTTCGAGTTTTAAAAGATAATATTCTTTAAAATCAATTGTTGAAGTTAAAACTAACAGCTTTAAATCTTTTTTGTAATCACCTCCTGTGATAATAGAATTAGTATTTAAAGAACCTATTTTTTTTGCTGCATAACTTCCCGCTTTTTTTGGTAATTTATAAATATCTGTTATTTTTTTTGCTCTATTCTTGGTGAAAATCAAAAGAAATTCATCAATAGTAATTAAAGCCTCAGCATCAAACTGTGATTTTAATTTGAAGTTAAAGTCACTTTGCTCTGGATAGTTAAAGTTGATTATTTCATAATTTTTATCATTAATATCTTTACTAACCTTAGTAATCATCAAATTTTTTCGCGTATCAAAATTATTACCCATATCTGCAATATAAATGAAATCTTCATCAGCAGTTAAATCTTCCCAATCATTATTTTTAATATCATCAAATTTTCTTGTATATATAATTTTGCCAGAGCAGTCTAAATAGTATAAAGAAGGATCATTTCCAGAGTCATTATGGGTAATTAATAAGTCATTATAGTACTCTAAACCAGAGGTTTCACTAATAATTTTTGAAAGTTTAACTTTTTTAATGATTGACTGAGAATGAGAAATACTAAAAAAACAAATACAAATCAACAATGAAATTTTGTGGCCCAGGGAGGATTCGAACCCCCAACCCTCAGAGCCGAAATCTGATATTCTATCCAGTTGAACTACTGAGCCAAATTTCACGATAAGATTTTTCTGACAATTAAGGAAATAATCTTTCCATCGGCTTTTCCCAACATATTTTTTGTTGCTATACCCATTACCTTACCCATATCATTCATTCCCTCAGCATTAATTTGATCAATAATTTGTCTCACTTCTGTTTCTATTTCCTTTTCTGAAAGAGCTTTCGGTAAAAAATTTTGTATTAACTCAGCTTCTTTTAATTCAGGTTCAGCCAAATCATCTCTTCGCTGATTTCTGTAGATCTCTGCGCTTTCTCTTCTTTGCTTAACGAGCTTTTGTAGAATTTTCATTTCATCTTCATTTGATATACTTTGATCAGAACCCTTTTGAGTCTTTTGCATTAAAAGAGCAGTTTTGATTGCTCTAAGAGGAGTTAAAGATTGTTGATCTTTATTTTTCATTGCCTCTTTAATGGCGTTGTTTATTTTTATTTCTAATCTCATATTAATCTACATTATCATGCAAAAACGAATTATTCTTTCTAATTTTTGTGTCATTATTTTCATCCAATGAAATTGATGTTCTTGAAACATTACTTTGCTCATTTGTATTATCATGGTCAAACTTTATCCCTTTTCTTTTGTACGCAGGCTCGTCGACTAAATCCTCAATTTTTGACTTATTAAACTTATAATTAAATTCTTTCATGCGCAACTTCCTTTCATCAGACCTTTGTTTTTGAAAATCTGAAATTGGTGAATTAATTAAATTTTTATCTTTTTTCTCTTCACTTTTGGACTCCTTAACCATTTTTGTTTGCACATCAACATCTTCATTTAGTAAAGATTCAGAAACATTAACATCCTGAGTAAATAGCAAGTCATCGTTGTTATCTTTTTCTATTTCAAACTCGTCTGAAACATAACTATCTCCCACTACTACTTCATAATCAACAACCTCTATGTCTTTAATATCATTTGAGTTTATATTTAACAATCCTTTTTCTATATCATCAGAAAATAGTGACCATTCAATCGAATTATTAGAGGTTTCTTGTTGTATATCTTGACAATTATCTAACAAATCTGTTTCCTTAGTCTCTTCATCGTCATTGAACTGACCATCGTTAATGTTAAGTTCTGTAGAATCTGATGAAGATTCTAACTTTTCATCACTTTCATTCATCTCATCGTTATCAATGTCATCTAAAACATGAATTATTTTTTCTTTATCCATTTGATCGTCAAGCTGATCATTACTAACTTTTAATTCATCTTCAAAAATTTCATGGGGTTCATCAATATTTGAAAATAAATTCTCCTCCTCTAGTTTATGTATAATTTTTTCTGGCTCCGTGTTAGAAATTTCATTCTGTTGATCAGCATTAAACCCTGTAGCGATAACTGTTACAGAAA
>MDTB01199046.1_pt1 | contig 24074 bp, 21 predicted proteins | sample 811161 | NCBI WGS metagenome assembly MDTB01 (sample SAMN05326650, study PRJNA326480) | marine metagenome | isolation source: seawater | place: Mediterranean Sea | collected 2009
AGTTCCAGATGGCGTTGCCGTAATGCGTTTACACGATCAATTGTCGACATAGCTCTTGCCTCCTTTGTTTCAGATCCACCTTGCTTTTCCTCATATATTATTCAACATATATTATTCCATGTCAACTAGTCTTTATTTGTAGGGTGTCGAATCACCTAATTCTTGAAATATTAGCAGACAATTGCCTCAGCGTCACTCAATGTGGCCAATTACTTTCTCTAAGCTGGCGGCGATATCAAGAAGTCTTTGATCGCCCATGGTTTCGCCCATAACCATCAATCCAACCGGGGCTTCGCCGCGGCGATGGCAGGGCAGGGTAATTGCGCAGCGATCTAAAAAATTACCGATTGAGCAATTCCGCAAGGCCAGCATATTGGTTTTAGCGTACAACCGGTCATCCGCTTCCAGCGGGGCGATTGCCGGTGCAATCATTGGCACCGTTGGCATGATGACGGCATCAAACTCCCGGCTGATGAGATCGGCCCGATTGATAATGTCCTGACGTTTTTGGCAAAGCTGCACATAATCGGCGGCGGTCATGGTATCGGCCTTCAAGATCCGTGAAATAACGCGTGGATCAAACGCCTCCGGTGCCTGCTGCAACAAATCGCGGGTGATATTGTAGCATTCCGGGGCAACAAAGCCGCCGCTGGCATTGGCCGCCGGAATGTCATTCAGCAGGTCAAATTGTAAATGAGTTAACCGCGCCCCGGCCTCGGATAGCTTTCGAATCGTCTCATCAAAAACCCCAGCGACGGTGTCATCTAAGTCATCGAGAACGATGGTTTCAGGGATTGCTAAGCGCAGGCCTGCCACATTAACCGGCCGCGGTGTTTGGCTTGGCTGATCGGCGATAATTCGGTCAATTGCCGCGCAGCACGCCACACTGGCGGCCAATGGGCCAATTGAATCAAGCGTATAAGATAGCGGGAAAACCCCGGCGGTCGGCACCCGCCGGGCTGTTGGCTTGAAGCCCGTTAAGCCGCAAAACGCTGCAGGTATGCGAACGGAACCACCGGTATCGGAGCCAATGGCGGCAGCTGCCATACCATCGGTCACCGAAATCGCCGCCCCGGCGGAGGAGCCGCCAGGAATCCGCCGTGTGGCGCGGTCAAATGGGTTGGCCGGGGTGCCATAATGTGGATTAAGGCCCAATCCGGAATATGCAAACTCGGTCATATTGGTGCGCCCGACCAGGGTTGCGCCGGCTGCGCGCAGGCGTGCCACAACAGGTGCATCGACAGTTGCGGCAGGGGCGTCATTCCTCACTTTTGAGCCCGCCCGGGTGACTTGCCCGGCGACATCGAAAAGATCTTTAATGGAGATCGGCAGGCCTGTTAAGGCAGTTTGGCTGCCCACCTCCAAACGTCGATCCGCAATTTCAGCTTCGCGCATGGCGCTGTCGTCAAAAGCTGCCAGAAAGGTTCGCGCGCCCTCGCCCGCGGGATCATTGATGTGGGCCAAACAGTCGGCGGTTAATTCCGCGCTGGAGGTCTCGTTGGCGTTTAGTGCAGCATTCAAAGCGGGAATCGTTTTCATGGGAACAACTTTCAGCTGATGATGGGCAGGACAGCGATGGCATATTGATGTTCGATGGCACGGTCGAGAACCGGGTCATACAAGCGCATTTTAAACTGTGTGCTGGCGCGAATACCGCCAATGGCCGGAACCGTTCCGCATAACATGACGGTACCAGCAGGCAAGACAGGGTCGCCGGCAAAGCCTGCAATCAGTTCCAATGGTGGCCTGATTTCAGCCAAGCTGCCCTGCTGGTAAGTGACGGCGCGGGCATTTTCGTTAATTGTTGCCGTCAACTCAAGGGCGTCCCAGTGGTCAACCACATCAGCAAAGCGCCAGGCTTGATTGGCCAAGACTTTCGGGCAAGCTTGTTTGGCAAGGGCGATGGACTGGCTTTCAGCATCACGGTCGGTATGGTCCGAGCCGACCGTAACCAAAAGATCATCGGCACCCTGGATCAACACTGGTTCAACCTCTCCTGAGGTGCCGCTGCCAAGCACTTGAATAGCGTCCGCCTGTAAGACCAGTGATTGACTGCCACGATAGTAAAGCGGAACCGTTGACGGACCGGGAACGCCAATCGCCGCCAACTCATCGACGTGATGGCGCACGGCCTCCGCATCCCGGCCGGTCCAGCCTGCGACCACAAGGTCATGAATGGGAACCGTCACCGCAGCGGCATCTTTGGCAATAATATCAAAATATAAATTCGTCACTGGCATGGCCAATTCCCATTGATGTAAATAATGACTAACTGTATCTGTCTTCGTCCCAGGCGTGAAGCCCGGTTACGGCTATTTTAGATGCTTTGGCAGGGTGCCGGCACACTGGCATTGCGCGACGTGCTGCGATATCGTCAAAAAAGACCTTGGTTATGGAAAGAGATTACATTGCAGGACCGTGAAGATCTGAAACGCCAGTTGACGGCGCTGGAAACGGAGCATCGGGATCTGGATGACATTATTGAGCGCATTGCCGAGGCGGTCCCTTTTAACCATTTGCAATTACAGCGCATGAAGAAACGTAAGCTGGTATTGAAGGACCAAATGGCGCGGCTGCGCAATTTGTTGCTGCCGGATATTATCGCCTGACCTGGCGAATGTATGGCTTCGGGTAATCAGGCGTCGGGTGCCGACGTCAAAGGTTTACGACGCCAAAGGTTTACGACTAGGCCGCAAAAGTGGCGGGAAGAGGATTTGGATGTCAGAACAAATGCCACGTGTTGGGGTGATCATGGGCAGTCAATCAGATTGGCCAACCATGCGCCACGTTGCTGAGACATTAACGGCCCTGGGGGTCGCCCATGAATGTCGTATTGTTTCCGCCCATCGGACTCCGGAAAGAATGGCCGAATATGCGAAAACCGCGCGTGACCGCGGCCTGGCGGTGATCATTGCCGGCGCCGGCGGGGCGGCGCATCTGCCTGGCATGGTGGCCGCCCAGACCAGCTTACCGGTGCTTGGCGTGCCGATGGAAAGCCATGCGCTCAAGGGGCAAGACAGTTTGCTGTCCATTGTTCAGATGCCTGCCGGAATTCCTGTCGGTACTTTGGCGATTGGCCGGGCCGGCGCGATCAATGCAGCATTGCTGGCGGCGTCGATCCTGGCCATCAGTGATCCGGGCTTGCAGCAGGCGGTTGATGGCTGGCGGGCGGCGCAAACGGCAGCTGTTGGTGAACAACCGATTGATCCGGTCACATGACGGCGCTGCAACCGGGGGCCACGATTGGCATTGTCGGTGGCGGTCAATTAGGCCGGATGACTGCCCTTGCGGCGGCCCGGCTTGGTTATCGCTGTCATGTTTTCTCGCCTGAGGCCGATGGTCCGGGGGCGCAGGTTGCTGCCGCTGCAACCGTTGCTGACTATCAAGATCTTGACGCTTTGCGGCGCTTTGCCAAGCAAGTCGATGTGGTCACCTATGAGTTTGAAAACATTCCCTTGGCGACCATCCGCGAACTGGCCGAGATCGTGCCCGCACGGCCCGGACCGCAGGCGTTGGAAATCTCTCAACACCGGTTGGTTGAAAAGACTTTCGCGCGTGAGCTTGGCATCGCAACCGCTGAATTTGCGGCCGTGAATAGCCTGCAAGATTTACAGGCAGGGCTGCTGTCGATTGGCTATCCGGCCATCCTTAAGACCTGCCGGTTTGGGTATGATGGTAAGGGCCAAGTGCGCATCAACGGCCCTGAAGATGTCACCCAAGCATGGGCTGATGTGGCCACTGACGAGGCGATCCTGGAATCCGTGGTCGCCTTTGAGCGGGAAGTATCTGTGATCGTGGCCCGTGGGCTAGATCGTTCCTGTGCCGTCTACCCACCTGTGGAAAACCATCATGTAAATCACATCCTCGACACCACGATTGCGCCGGCAAGCTTGCCAGCGGCAACAGCTGAGGCGGCCATTGACGCCGCCGTGCGAATGGCCCAGGCAATTGATATCGAGGGTTTACTGGCCGTTGAATTGTTTGTCACCGCCGATGGTGCGGTGTTGTTAAATGAGATTGCCCCACGGCCGCATAACTCTGGGCATTGGACCCAGGATGGCGCGGTAACCGATCAGTTTGAGCAATTGGTCAGGGCGATTTGCGGCTTGCCCTTGGGGGATGCTGCGGTTGCCACCCCCACAGTCATGCAAAACCTGATTGGCGCAGCGGTTGATGATTGGCCGCGACTGCTGGCATCACCAGGGGCGCGGTTACATCTCTATGGCAAAGCGGAAAGCAGGCCAGGGCGCAAAATGGGCCATGTGAATTGGCTTGGCGGTGCCGCGCCAGACAACCACGGCCCTTAACCAGTGGCGCGGCGGCGGCGCAGCTTGCCCAGAAGCGGTCCAAGGTTGGGCAGCCGTTGGCGGATCTTTTTGAAACGTTGGGTGACCTGCGGAATGCGCATCACATCGGCAATCCTGCGATCCAAAAATGCCCATGTTTCGGCATGATCAGGGGAGTCGTCATTTAACCAAAAAAGCAAGGTCGAGGTGTAGACGCCGGCCAAAAGACCACGCTTGGTATAAAAATTAAAATCTGTCGCGGTATCTCCGGCCCAATACCAGATCGTGTTGACGGTCTCGTACAAAGATCGGGTTGCGACCTTTGAATAAGCAGGGGTGGCGAGCAGCGATAATGTCCGCAGGATCACGTCCCGTTCGCCTTCGGCAGCCTCTAAGCGGGTGCGCACCGCTAAGGTGATGCGTTCGCGGATTTTAAGGGTTGCCGGATCAACGTCGGCAAGCTTTGCCAGCATCCGTTCATCGGCCATGCGTAAATAACATTCAACAGCCTCGCGCCGGCCGCCCGGAAATGCCCGCAGCGCCTCATCGCGTTCGAAACCGGCGGCGGCGGCAGCATTCATTAAGGTGGTTTCGGTCCAGCCATCAAAGGGCACATCCGGCAAAGCGGCAGCAAGAACAGCGGCGCGCAAGTCTTGAAACTCTTGCTCAACATCACGTTTTTTGGTGCTCATTACCTATCTCCGATGGTGGCTGCGGTGGCCAATATTTCTTCTGTAAACCCAAACCGGCGCATATCGCGCATGCGCTGCGGGTAAAGGATACCATCTAAATGATCGACCTCGTGTTGAAAGACTCGGGCGTGAAAACCGGCTGCGGTGCGCTCTATCAGTGTGCCGTTGAGGTCATGGCCGCGGTAGCGGATACGGCGATAGCGAGGCACCTCGCCGCGTAAACCGGGCAGTGAGAGGCAGCCTTCCCAGCCTAAATCTTCGGTGGCATCAAGAACCTGCCAGCTGGGATTGACGAGGACCGTCATGCCAATCGGGTCGTCATCGGGCTGCGCGGTGGTCCGGGCGGCGGACACTTCAAAAATTACCAAGCGCACAGACTCGCCAATTTGCGGTGCCGCCAAGCCAGTGCCGCCGGCCGCCGCCATGCTGGCCCGCATATCAGCAACCAGTTGCGGCAGGCTGGGCATATCTGCTGCCGCTAACGGGCGCGCGACCTCAGATAAAATCGCTGCCCCGGCACGAAGGATTGGTCGAATGGTCATCTCTTGTTATATAGAGGCCAGGGTCGGGCCGGTAAAGGCGGTGGGCGACGCTGATGAAATAAATTTACTGCCGCCCTTTGCAACCGGTCAACGGGTGTGGTATACCGCCGCTGCAATCGGAGAGGGAACGCCCAATCCGCCGGTATCATTCATTGGTCGTTGCGGCGACCGCGTTAGTGGAGTTGTAAATTTGCAAGTCGTCGTACGAGACAATAATGTTGATCAGGCCCTGCGCGCGCTAAAGAAGAAAATGCAGCGCGAAGGAATTTTCCGGGAAATGAAACTTCGCCGTAATTTTGAAAAGCCCTCCGAGCGCCGGGCGCGTGAAAAGGCCGAAGCTGTGCGGCGGCATCGTAAGTTGATGCGCAAGCGGATGGAACGCGAAGGCTTCTAGAGCAAACGCGCCAGCAAACAGTTCGTCAAAGCCGCCGTTTTAGGGCGGCTTTTTCAATTTCGCCGTCGATATCGCAATAAAAAACAATTTATCATTGTTAAGCCTGATAAAATAACTATTCTGACGAGATAACTTTGAGGGCCGCGCCGATGGCAATATGGATCACAGTCAATCGCTGTCCGTCAGCGATCACCCGCTTATCGGCGCGGGTCGGTACCTATATGTTTGTCAGCCTTAGCACGCGGCCAGTGTCGCTGCCGACCTGATGATGTTCTGTCACTGGTCGGCCTGATGTAGGCGCCGGTGACGCATTTGATCCGCAGATCATAACCATCCTTTACCGCTGCCAACCAATCAATCCGACCTCGGTGCAAAAGAGGAGAGGGCAAGATGTGCCTTTTGATTGGTTTGAAGCATGTTATCGGCCGCTGAACGGCGCTTAGATCGCAACCTGCCGTTACTCAACTATTACAGCATGTTGCGGGGCTGCTTGTTTATCTTGCCGGTCTTAGCGCCGTTTGTTCACGACCGTTTACGGTTAGATTTCTTTCATCTGATGCTCAGCGAGGCAATTTTTGCGGCAGCGGTCGTTATCTGTGAGGTGCCACCCGGCTGGCTTGCCGATGTTTGGCGGCGGGTTGATGTATTACGGGTATCAGCTTGCCTATCGCTGGCCGCCGTGATTTTGATCTGGGTGGCAGATGGTTTCTGGGTATTTGCCCTTGGGCAAGTTGTGATGGGGATATCGATTAGCCTGCAATCAGGTGCTGACAGTGCTTTGCTGTATGACAGCTTGCAGGCCCGCGCCAGAGCGACGCGTTTTCTTCCCTTAGAAGCCCGGCGCGGCGGCTTGGCGCTTGTGGTGACGGCCCTCGCAGCGCTTGTTGGCGGGCTTTTGTATCAGTTGAACCCATTGCTATTATGGGCTGCCGACAGCATCGCTGCGGCGGCGGCAATCGCCATCGCGTGTTTCCTCACCGAACCGCCAAGACAACGTTTGTCAGGGCATTCACGGGCATTTCCGAAAGTGTTCCGGGCGGTTGCCGAAAGCTTCCAAACAGCACCCTTGCTATATGGGCTGATCGTCGCCATCGCGGCGGTTTTCGCGGTGACCAAAATCGTCCTATTTTTGACGCAAGCATTTTACATGGCCAATGCGCTGCCGCTGGCGTGGTTTGGCCCCTTGGCAGCAGGCTTCTTCGCTGTCAGCGCCCTGGGCGGGTTTCTTGCCAGTTGGGTCCGAGAGCGGTTAAGCTTGGCAAACTTTTTGACATTGTTGCTGTTGCTGCTGGTGCTGATGATGATTGGTGTTGTCGTCATCGATCGCTTGCAGGCGCTGCCATTGTTGTTTTTGGCCGGCTTGATTTCTGGTATCGTACGGCCTGTTGGCGTGACCGAAATAAACCATCGGGTATCGTCGGAATACCGTGCCACGGTGCTGTCGATCGCCGGACTGATCTACCAAATAAGCTTCATTGTGGTGGCACCGATGGCTGGATTTGCCGCCAGCCAGTGGGGCCCGACTTAGGCTTTGGGGGGGACGGTGCTTATTTGCTTACCCTTTGGACTCGGTGCGGCATGGCAGGTTTATCAAGCAAACCGCCGTGAGGCGATGAAAGCAGATTGCCATCGCGTGGGTCTGCCGACTATGCTCGCGCCGCCGTCGACAAATGATCGGTATCACTTAAATCAGGGAGAAAAATAAATGGGTGCCCCTTCAAAAGTTGCGATTGTTACTGGCGCTGGAACAGGTGTCGGGCGTGCTGCCGCCCTTGCACTATTAAAAGCCGGCTATCACGTCACCTTGACGGGCCGGCGAATTGACAAGCTGAACGAAACGGCGGCCTTAGCGGTGGCAGGGGAAAGCCTGTCGGTGGCAACCGATGTCAGTGACGTTGAGCAGGTACATGCCATGTTTGATCAAACTGTTGCGCATTTCGGTCGTGTCGATGTGGTTTTCAATAACGCCGGGCGCGGGGCGCCGGTGGTGCCGTTAGATGAACTTGATCCGGCGATTTGGCGAGAAGTGGTCGATATTAATCTCAGTGGCATGTTCTATTGCCTGCAAGCGGCCTTTCGGGTGATGAAAGCACAACAGCCGATGGGCGGGCGGATTATCAATAATGGCTCGGTGTCGGCGCATGCACCGCGACCGTTTTCAATCCCCTATACAGCGACCAAACATGCGGTGACCGGATTGACCAAATCAGCGGCGCTTGATGGTCGTGCGCATAACATCGCCGTCGGTCAGATCGATATCGGCAATGCCGCCACGCCGATGACCGAACGTATGTCCACCGGGGTGCCGCAGGCCAATGGTGACATTAAGGAGGAGCCATTGATGAACGTTGATCATGTCGGTGATGCGGTTTTACAAATGGCCGATCTGCCGCTTGATGCCAACATCTTAAACATGTCGATTATGGCAACCAAAATGCCCTGGATTGGGCGCGGCTGATCGTGGTCTGTGCATTTAGGAGCTAGATAGAATGAATATGATAACGCCCGAAGATGCGGTCGCAGAATTACCTGCCTGGCAGGTGGTTGCCGGCCAACCGGCGATCCGGCGGCAGTTCACCTTTGCGGATTTCAATGCCGCCTTTGGGTTCATGACGCGGGTTGCGATTCTTGCCGAAAAAGCCGATCACCATCCGGAATGGTCAAATGTGTATAACCGCGTTGAAATCACTTTGACCACCCATGACGCAGGCGGTGTGACGGCCAAAGATACGGCGCTCGCCGCAGCCATTGACGCGCTGCTTTAAGCTTCGCCGCCGCCTGGTCGCTGTTACGGCGTTAGCAATTGGCCGCTGTTATGCGCTCATAGGCAAGTGCGGCAATTGCCGTGTCCTGCATGCCGGTGCCGGTCAGATCAGCGATTGTGATGGCTGCATCATGCGGCCGGCCAGGTGCCAATCCGGCGGCAATCTGGCCAAGCTCGGTGAATTTTTGATCGGCTGCAATTAAGCCGGCGGCGATGGCATTTTGGAGCTCACCGGCGACAGCACATTGGCTTTGCCGATCCGGCACATAAAGATCCGCACGGGTCAGACAGGCGGCCGCCAGCTCGCCTTTGCCTGGTTGATCTGAGCCCATGGCGGTCAGATGCTGGCCAGGACGCAACATGTCTGCGTCGATCAGCGGTGCTGTCGCTGGTGTTGTCGTGACAATGATGTCGCCGGCGGCAACGGCACCTTCAACGCTTGCTGCGACCATCACCGGCAGGGCTAACTCGGTGCTCATATCGGCGGCATACAGGGCTGCTTGTTGCCGGTCGCGGGCCCAGACATGAACCTGTTGTAAGGACCGCTCCAGCGCCAGGGCGCGTAATTGCCAACGGGCCTGGGCACCGGCACCAATGATGCTTGCCGAGCTGGCCCCCTGAGGGGCGAGATGGCGGGTTGCAACAGCACCGGCAGCGGCGGTGCGAACATCGGTGAGATAGCCGTTATCAAGAAGCACGGCTTGGACTTGGCCGGTTTCGGCGGCAAACAGGATCATCAACCCGGATGAGGTTGGCAGGCCGCGGCGGGGGTTATCAAAAAACCCGCTGGCGGCCTTGATCGCAAAACTGCTTAAGCCCGGGACATAGGCTGTTTTCACATCGACCTCGCCATGAAATTCAGGAATTTCAAGGGATAGGATCGGCGGCATGATCACACCGCCGCCGGCAAGTGTGGCAAAGGCCGCATCGATGTGATCAATGACGGCTTTATCAAGCTTAATGACGCGCCGTATTTCGTGTTCATGAAGAACGTGGATGGGCGCCGTCACCACTTTCCGCCATCAAATCTTTTGCGCCAGTTGCCAGCCGATCTTGGCCGCCGACTGTGCTTTGATGCCATAGTCGGTGGCATTTTCCGAGCTGGCGTTGCCATCCAGGCCGCGCTTATAGACGCCTTGGCAAATGGCTGAGATACGGAACATGTTAAAAGCCATATAGAAATGCCAATGGGGAATGCTGTCGCGGCCGGTTGCAGCGCAATACATGGCCACCACTTGCTGCTCATCAGGGATGCCAAGCGATTCAAAGTCAACGCCGATCATGCCGTTGAACTGCTGGTTTTCCCGCGGGAAGTGGTAGCCAAGACAATTGTAAGCTAAATCCGAAAGCGGATGTCCCAGCGTCGCCAATTCCCAATCAAGGACCGCGATAACCTTTGGCTCCGTCGGGTGTAGGATCAAGTTGCCGGTTCGAAAGTCACCATGGACAATGGTGGTTTCATCGGGGCCGGGGATATTGTCAGGCAACCAGTCAATTAGTGCATCCATGGCAGGCATGGCTTCCGTCCGTGAGGCCTCGAATTGCTTTGACCAACGGCTGATCTGCCGCTCGATATAGCCACCTTGACGGCCAAAATCATCTAATCCAATCGCTGCCGGATCAACCGCATGCAGCTTTGCCATCGTCTCGATCATTGACTGGTAAATGGCGGTCCGTTCCGCCGGTGTCATGGCTGTATCTAAAAGCGCCGGGTTTTCAAAAATCCGCCCTTCGACAAAATCCATCACGTAAAAAGGCGTGCCGATAACAGTTTCATCTTCGCACAGCACATGCATCGCCGGGACTGGAAAACCCAATGGTTCAAGTGCTTTCATCACGCGATACTCACGTTCAACCATATGCGCTGACGGCAGCAATTTGCCGGGTGGCTTTTTACGCAGCACATAGCGCTTCAATCCCGCCGTAACCAAAAAGGTCGGATTAGATTGCCCGCCTTGAAATTGCCGGACGCTCAAGGTGTCGCCTGCGGCCATTAAATCGTGCGCTTTCAAAAAACCCGCCAGTTGCGCCTCATCGAATTGATGTGCCGCTTTAACCTGCCCTGCGGTTACCATTATCTCTCTCCCCTCCATCCCTGCCAGAACCGCATTGCTGCGGGCTGATCATGCTGCGTTAGCATTGCCGACGCGCGCTGTCGATATTATGACAAATTTGTCATATCACAAGGACTGGTCGCAGGCGGCTCTGGCGGTTAGATTGGCGACATATATTTTTTCCCAAAGGATATGATTATGCCTGAATCCGGCGCTGCCAAGCGTTTTCACCGAATCTTGGTCACCAATGATGATGGCGTGCGTGCGCCCGGACTAAGTGTCGCCGAAGAAATCGCGCACCAATTAGCCGAAGAAGTCTGGGTCGTCGCCCCTGATTGCGATAACTCAGGGGTCAGCCGCAAAATCACCATTCAAGAACCTGTTCGCTTGGAAGAACTGGGGCAGCGGCGGTTTGCCGTCTCGGGGACCCCTGCCGATTGCGTGATCATGGCGCTTGGCCATTTAATGGCCGATGGGCTGCCGGACCTGGTGTTGTCTGGTGTCAATTCGGGTGCCAACATCGCTGCCGAGGTGAGTTACAGCGGCACGGTCGGGGCCGCTATCACGGCGCATCTAATGGGCCGGCCGGCGATTGCGTTAAGCCAAGCCTACCGTGATCGCAAGGCGGTGCCCTGGGATACCGCGCGCGCGTGCTTGCCGGCGGCGGTGGCGCAAGTGCTTGACGCGGCAGATCATTTCGACAGCTGTTTTTTCAACATCAATGCCCCGGCGGTCGCCGCCGCCGATGTTGGCGGGATGGCCATTACCCGGCAGGGCCATCGCGGTGTCACCGGGATTAACGTTGAAGAACGCATTGATCGCCGCGATAACGGTTATTATTGGTTTTCCTTTCGCCATGGGAGCGGCGACATCGCGGCAGATAGTGACGTTGCCGCCCTGCGTGCCGGCCGGGTCAGCATCACCCCGCTTGGTTTTGATCAAACTGTTGATAAAGTTGTCGGGGCGCTGGACTGGTGATCAGATACCAACCGCATAGATGACCTATTCGCGCGGTTGATCCACCATATCAGCGGCACTATGCTGATGACGGGGCAGGCTAAGAAAAGGAAAAATAGTGATGACTGAGTTCGATGGTTTGATCGCGGGACAAATGATGCAGCGACCCCTCCTGGTAAGCAGCTTGATTGAATACGGCAAGGACTTCCATCCCCGCAGCGAGATTGTAAGTCGCCGGGTTGAAGGTGATATCCATCGTTATACCTATGCCGAGTCCTATCAACGCATCTGCCAACTTGCCAATGGCTTGAAGGCTTTTGGCGTGAAGCCAGGTGACCGGGTGGCAACCTTGGCCTGGAATGGCTATCGGCATTTTGAGTTATATTATGGGTTGCAAGGAATTGGTACGGTTTGCCACACCATCAATCCGCGCCTGCCAGCAGAGCAGTTTAATTACGTTATCAATCACGCTGAAGACAAAGTGTTGTTTACCGACGTCACCTTTGTCCCCTTGCTGGAAAAATACCTGTCGTTTCTGCCGACCGGCTTGAAAATTGTGGTGATGATTGACCGCGATCAAATGCCGGAAACCAGCCTGCCGAATATTTTTTGCTATGAAGACTTATTGACGGCGCAGTCAGTGCATATGGATTGGCCGGAGTTTGACGAAAATACCGCCTGTGCGCTGTGTTACACATCAGGCACCACCGGTAATCCAAAAGGCGTGTTGTATTCACATCGGTCAACTGTTTTGCATGCCCTATTTTTACGCAATTGCGACATTTCGGTTTTCGGGCCGCGTGGCAAAATTCTGCCTGTGGTACCGCTGTTCCATGTCAACGCCTGGGGCTTGCCTTATCTGGCACCGCTTGCCGGCACGCATCTGGTTTTTCCAGGTGGTGCCTTGGATGGGGCCAGCCTGTTTGATCTGATGGACCAAGAGCAGGTAGACTCGGCCTGGGGTGTGCCGACGGTTTGGCTTGGCTTGCTGGCCGAGATGGACAAGCGGGGCCGGAAATCAGCTGGTTTTCGCCACGTCACCATCGGTGGTTCCGCGCCGCCCGCCTCCATGATCCAGGCTTTTGAAAAGACCTATGATGTTGATGTTACCCAAGGCTGGGGCATGACGGAGATGAGTCCTGTTGGGTCGCTCGGCTTATTGGAACCGCATATGCAGGAGCGGTCGGAAGACGCGCAAATGGCAATGAAAGCCCGTCAGGGGCGACGCATGTATGGGGTTGATTTAAAGATTGTTGATGACGCCGGTGACCGCTTGCCCCATGACGGCAAAGCTGTCGGTGAATTGTTGGTGCGGGGCAACGCGATTGCCGCTGGCTATTTCAATGATCAACAGGCCAGCGCTGATGCAATTGACCGTGAGGGTTGGTTCCGCACCGGAGATGTTGCCTCAATTGATGCCGAGGGCTTTATGACCCTTGTTGATCGTTCCAAAGATCTGGTCAAATCTGGTGGTGAATGGATCAGCTCGATCGATTTGGAAAATGCTGCCATGGCGCATCCTGATATTGCCGAATGCGCAGTGATCGCCGTGCGCCATCCAAAATGGGATGAACGGCCTCTGTTGGTGGTTGTGAAACGTCCGGACGCGGTCCTCGACAAAGCAACCGTGATCGAGTTTCTCTCCGGTCATGTTGCCAAATGGTGGCTGCCGGATGACGTGGTTTTTCTGGAAGAACTGCCCCATGGGGCGACAGGTAAAGTGTCAAAGCTAACGCTACGCCAACAGTTTAAAGACTATGTCTTGCCGACAGGGTGAGTGATTGCGGCAGGCGCATCGCGCCCTCTGGACATGATTTTTTCTTATCCAGTGCCTTATAAATGGTCGCGTGTTGAGCAGCGTTAATTTTGCTATTTTAAAAACCGTCAAGATTGAGCAAAACACCGCCAAATAGGGGGCCGTGATGCACTTTGAAAGCCGTTTATGGCAATTCACCGAGGGGGTGCGGGGACGGATCGCCGGCTCGGCAGCGATCGGGCTTTTGGCAACGGCGCTTGGGGTGGCGCGTTTGGCACTCCTTGGTTGGCTCATCGGTCGGGTGTTCAGCGGTGATTCCTTTGATGACCTGCTGCTGCCCATTATTGCGGTTGGCGGCGTTATCATTGCCCGCGGTTTGGCCGAGCATTGGCGCACTGTGGTGGCCCATATCACGGCGGCAAAGGTGCAAGTGCAGCTGCGGCGGCGCTTATTTGACAAAATTACCGCCCTTGGGCCGGGCTATGTGGCCCGCGAACGGTCAGGCGATGTCACCTTGTCACTGGTCGATGGGGTGGAGCAACTTGAAACCTACTTTGGGCAATATCTGCCGCAATTAACGGTCTCAATCCTCAGCCCAATTTTGATTTTTGGGTTCGTGGCCTGGATTGATCTGCCGGTGGCGAGCATTTTATTGATTGCCGCCGTGGTGGCGCTTTTCGCACCGGCGCTTTGGACGTCATTTGACAGTCGCCGTTCCCGTGAACGCCAGCAAGCTTACGGTAAGTTTGCTGCTGAATTGCTTGATTCAATCCAAGGCTTAGCGACATTGAAAGCCTTCGGGCAAAGTCAGTCGCGGGCCAATTTATTGGCTGAAAAAGCCCGTGATTTGCAACGCACGACGATGTGGGTGTTGGCCACCAATGCGCTGTCCCGCGGGATAACAGACTGCGCCATTGCAATCGGTGCTGCGGCAGCTTTGGCATTGGGTGCCTGGCGGGTCGTCGACGGCTCGATGCAGCTCACCGACCTGCTGATCATTTTGATGCTTGGTACCGAGGTCTTCCGGCCCATGCGGGATCTGCGAAATGTGCTGCATCAAGGCATGGTCGGGCTGTCTGCGGCGCAAGGTATTTACCGCTTATTGGATGGTCAACCGCCGGTGGTTGAGGGGCAGTCAACAGCCGGTGATCTCAGACCAACCGTGGTCTTTAAAGATGTCAATTTCAGCTATCCTGGAGCGTCGCGGTCAACCCATCAGGGACTTGAGTTTGCGATCGCCGAAGGCGAGCGGATTGGCATTGTTGGGCCGTCCGGTTGCGGCAAGTCATCGATCGTCAGACTGCTTTTGCGGTTCTACGATCCGGATGGCGGGCAGGTATTAATTGGCGGTCATGATCTCCGTGATCTCAGCTTTGCAGATATCCGTCGGCAGATTGCCGTGGTGTCGCAAGATACCTATTTATTCCACGGTACGGTCGAGAAAAACATCCGCATGGGCCAACCGCAGGCCAGCGATGCAGCGGTCGTTGCTGCCGCCGAAGCGGCTAATATTCACGCCTTCATTACCAGTTTGCCGATGGGCTATGAAACCGTGATTGGCGAGAAGGGCATTAAGCTGTCCGGTGGCCAGCGTCAGCGTGTTGCCATCGCCCGGGCCTTGTTACGCGATGCCCCAATCTTGGTTTTGGATGAAGCATTATCTGCAGTCGATGCAGAAAATGAAGCCGTTATACAAGATGCGTTGGAACGGCTGATGGTCGGGCGAACAGTGATGATTTTGGCCCATCGCTTGTCCAGCGTGATTGGCTGTGACCGGATTTTGGCGATTGACCATGGGCGGGTCGTGGAGGCCGGCAGCCATGCGGCATTGATGTGGCAAGACGGTGTCTATCGGCAGCTGATGGCCGAGCAGGCACAGGAGGCGCGGCAGCCTGCCGGCACCGACCGCTTGGCCGATCAAAGTGACCTTGTGGCCGGACCGCGGCCGGCGGAAACCATCGCCGATATCACCGGCGGGGCGATTGCCATGCCGACCGAAGGGGTGGTCAAAGCCGATGGTTTGTCATGGGCTCAGGTGATCACGATCTTGATGGGCTTAATTGGACCGTGGAAAGGCAAGCTCAGCCTTACCTTTTTCTTTGGTGTCAGCCGTGTTCTTGCCTATGTCGGCGTTGGGGTGTTGAGTGCCTTGGTCATTCTCGCGCTGAAAAACGGCACCGGGTTTGAGCATTTTCTTTGGGCCCTGGCCGCCCTGGCACCGCTGGCCGGGATCCTGCATTGGCTGGAAAGTTGGCTGGCTCATGACATGGCGTTCCGGCTGTTGGCGGAAATGCGGATCGCGTATTTTCGCAAACTTGATCAACTGGCACCTGCCTATCTCGTCCGTCGCCGCACCGGTGATTTAATGGCCATCGCCACACAAGATATCGAGCTGGTTGAGTATTTTTTCGCCCACACCATTGCGCCTGCATTTGTGGCGGTTCTCGCCCCGGCCACGATTGTTGCCGTTCTTGCCTGGTATAGCCCGTGGATGGCGTTGGCATTGCTGCCGTTTCTCATCCTTGTGGGGGTGTCACCGTTATTAATGCGCGGGCAAGTTGACGACTTAGGCTCACGGGCGCGCGAGGCGGCCGGTGAACTTGGGGCGCATGCCGTCGACAGTGTGCAAGGTTTAGGGGAAATTGTGGCCTTTCAACGCGAACCCGAACGCGGTGCTGCTTTTGACCGTTTGGGCATCGCCCATGTGCAGCTGCGTTTGCCGTTTTTCCATCAATTGACGATCCAGCAAACCTTGCTGGAGATCTTGACCGGCCTTGGCGGTTTAGCCGTGGTCGCCACAGGTGGGTGGTTGGCCGCCCACGGGCAGCTCGACAGCGGAATTTTACCGCTGTTGACGCTGCTGGCGTTAGCAGCATTTTTGCCGGTTTCTGAAATTGCCCAAGTTGGCCGTCAATTGGCCGATACGTTGGGCTCAACGCGGCGGGTGCATGCGGTCGAGATTGAAGATGTGCCGGTACGCGATGGTGCCGGTTTGGCTGCTGCTGGTGGCCCCCAGTCAGGCCAGCGTGGCGGCGCCCTGCGGTTAGATCATGTTGACTTTGTTTACCCGGGCGCGGCCACCAAAGCCTTGGCGGGGGTAAGCCTAGAGATCCCTGCCGGTGCCACTGTGGCGTTGGTTGGAACCTCAGGTGCCGGCAAGACGACCTTGGCGCAATTGCTAATGCGGTTTTGGGATCCAAGCGCCGGTCAGGTCAGCCTGAATGGCCATGACCTGCGTGATTATGCCTTGGCCGATTTGCGCAGCCAGATCGCTCTGGTCGCGCAGGATACCTATCTTTTTAATGACAGCTTGCGGGCCAATATCCTGATCGCCAAACCCGATGCCAGCGAAGCTGAGTTGATGGCGGCGGTGTCGCAAGCAGCGCTTGATGACGTGCTCGCAAGCTTGCCGGACGGCTTAGAGGCTCGGGTTGGCGAGCGCGGCGCCAATCTTTCCGGTGGTCAGCGGCAGCGTGTGGCAATTGCCCGTGCCTTCTTGAAAGATGCGCCAATTTTGATCTTAGATGAGGCGACCTCGCATTTGGATGCGGTTAACGAACAATTGGTTCGTGGTGCCTTGGATCGGTTAACGTCGGCACGCACCACCATTGTCATCGCCCATCGTTTGTCAACGGTGCGCGACGCCGACAAGATTGTGGTTCTGGAAGCAGGCCGCTTAGTTGCTGAAGGCGATCACGAAAGCTTGTTGGCCGAAGCAGGTTTATATGCCCAACTGGTGCGCCGGCAACTCACCTCCGCTCAAGAGGCGGCACAATAGCCTAATCAGCGGCGCTTTTTGCCAGGATCTCTTGGTCAACTTGCCGAAGTTCGGTTTTCAGTATTTTACCATAGTTGTTCTTTGGCAAATTGGCCTGAAAATGATAGGCCTTCGGGCGTTTGAATCGGGCAATGTTTTCCAGACACAGTTGATCCAATTCCGCTGGGCTGACCTTATGGCCGGGCCGCAAGCTGATAAATGCGACCACTTCTTCACCCCAGTCGGCATGTGGACGGCCAATCACCGCGCATTCTAAGACGGCGTCATGGCGTAACAATACCTCTTCAATCTCACGCGGATAGATATTGGTGCCGCCGGAAATGATCATATCCTTTGAGCGGTCTTTCAAGGTCAGGTAACCGTCGGCGTCAAAACTGCCGACATCACCTGTCCACAGCCAGCCGTCGCGGAAAGTTTTGGCATTGGCCTCCGGGTTGCGCCAGTAACCGGGAGTGACCACGTCACCTCGGCAGATGACCTCGCCTGTTTCACCGATAGGCAATTCTGTGCCGTCGGCATCAACGACGCGGACTTCCACATCGGTTCGGGCCAGTCCGGTGGTGGCAATAATTTTTTCGTAATCGGGATTTTCAGTTTCTTCAAAAATCCGCCGTGACAGCCCGGTAATGGTCATTGGGGCTTCGCCTTGGCCATAAACTTGCGCCAGTTTTGGGCCGAGAATATCAAGGGCGCGGCGGGTGTCCTCATAATACATCGGTGCGCCACCATAGACGATGGTGCGCAGATTGCGGGTATCGGCGTCATGGATTTGCGGCGCGGAAATCAAGCGGGTGACCATTGTTGGCGCAAAAAAGAAACTGCAGCTTGGCCAATGGGCGATCAGATCAAGTGTCTCCGTGACCTCGAAGCCGCCACTGGCGGGGACCACGTTGTTGGCACCTTTGGCAATGAAGGCAACACCGTAAATGCCGGCACCATGGCTTAGCGGGGCGGGGTGGATCATGGTGTCATAGGGGGTGACCTGATCAATGTCCGCATAGTAATTCATGGTGCAAGACATCATATTTCGGTGGGTGATCATCGCGCCCTTTGGGCGACCTGTGGTGCCGGAGGTATAAAACAGCCATGCCAGATCGGATGGTTCCACCGACTGGACCGCAATTGGTGCCGCAGCGAGCAAGCCGTCAAAACGTTCGGTGGTGATATCGACAACTTCTTCTAAGGTCTCAATTTCGTCGATCAAGGCGGTTAATTCGGCGGCCAAATCAGGGGTTGCAAAGCACACCCGGGCGCCACTGTTTTCCAGGATATAGGCCATCTCCCGTGGGTGCAGTTTGGCATTCATCGGCACCGAGGCAAGACCGGCATGCCAGCACGCATATTCAATCGGATAATAATCGCCGCAATTCTTCATGGCCAAGGCCACCCGATCACCAATTTGCAGACCAAGCTGCGCCTGCATACCGCCCGCCAGACAGGCAACCTTATCGGCCATCTGCCGATAGGTTAGATAAACCTCCGTGCCAACCGAGATGGCCGGTCGCGCGCCATACGGCTTGGCAATGGTTTCTAAAACTTTAGCCTGATTCATAACAAACCCGTCGCCTTCAAGTGATGTGTCATGGGCCTTGACCATTGGCCACCTGCGGGCGACGGTAACGCAACCGCGGAAGAGGTCAAGGGATGGAAGCAATGGTGATTCAAGAAATGCGCATAACGCGCTTACAAGCGCCGTGGGTTGAACCACCACAGTTCAGCGTAAGCTTCTCGCGCCCAAGAGATATTTTGATCGTTGAGATCGAAACCGCTGACGGCATGGTTGGCATGGGTTATCTGCTGTTGTTGGGGCCGGGCATCGCGACAATTGCCAGTTTCCTGCATGAGGTGATTGGACCGGCGATTATTGGCCGTGATGCCAGCGCCGTTGAAGCGATTTGGCAGGATTTGTGGCGTGGCAGTTATTGGGTTGGCCGGATGGGGGTGTCGATGATGGCCCAATCCGCTGTCGATATTGCCCTCTGGGATCTTATCGGCAAGCAAGCAAACATGCCGCTGCACCGTCTTTGGGGCCAGGCGTGCGACCGCATTCCGGCCTATGGCAGTGGCTGTTGGCGCGGACTTGGCGGCGACGGTATGATCGACAAAGCCAAGCGGTATGTGGATGCCGGTTTCACGGCCATTAAAATGCAATGCGGTTTGATGCATGGTGACCGAGCCGATGTCGCCAATGTCGCAGCGATGCGCAAAGCGCTGGGGCCGGACATCCGGATCTTGATTGATATCAATATGGGCTGGACCGCAGATCAAGCGATTGCGGTTGGCCGGCAGCTGCAAGATTATGACATTTATTGGCTCGAAGAACCTGTTCCGGTGGAAGACGTGGATGGCTATTTGCGTATTGCTGAAGCCTTAAATATCCGCGTGGTCGGCGGTGAAAATAATTTCAACCGGCATGACATTCGGTCGCTGATTACCGCCCCGTCGATCCCAATTCTACAGCCTGACGTCATGCGCGGTGGATTAACCGAATTGCGCAAAATAGCGGTTTTGGCCGATGCTTGGTCAACCCGTCTGGCACCACATTTATTCCCGGAATTGATGGTTCAATTGATGGCCTCAATCCCCAATGGTGAGATGCTTGAATATGTCAATTGGCTGGACGATGCCTGGGTTGACCCGGTGCTGCCCGAGGCCGGCTTTTATACGCCGCCTGAACGCCCAGGCCATGGCCTGGTTTTTGACCCCGGCTTTATTGCCAAACATCAAATCGCCTCGACGTCTTAAACCTCAACCGCGATGCCGTCGTGACCGGGGTCGGCGCCGCCTTGCCATTTACCCTGCATGATCTTAATGCCATGGACGGCAGCAAAGCCAAAGCTGTGCGGGCTGCGCTCGACCGTGTAGCCGGCGGCCTGTAAAGGCCGGGTTGCCTGGCGGGAAATGCGGTTGCTGACATCGATCAGATTGCTGGTCGCGGAAAACCGCGGTGCCGAGACAGCTTCAACCATCGACATGTCAAAATCGATGACATTCAAAATCGCTTGCAAAACACCCATGGCAATCTGTGTGCCGCCCGGTGCCCCAATCACCAGATAGGGGGCGCCGTCACGGGATATAATCGTTGGGCATAATGAGGAAAACCGGCTTTTGCCTGGGGCAATTGAATCAGCATTCCCAGGACGCGGATCAAACACCCCCATGCAGCCATTATACATAAACCCAAGACCGGGACTGATGACCCCGGATGGCATCCCCAAAGAATGTGTCATGGTGACCGCGTTGCCAGCTTCATCAACGACCGAAACATGGGTTGTATCTTTTGGCTCAGGGGCGCCGGTGAAGCGCGTCACTTCGGCAATTTCACCGGCCTTGATGGCCTTGGCCAGGGTGCCGGCATAGTCTTTGTCAGTCAGCCGTGCGACCGGGACATCAAAGAAATTAGGGTCGCCCACAAAGGTATCTTTGTCATGGGTGGCACGCTTCATAACCTCGCTGACGATACGCAGATATTCGCTGCTATTATGGCCTAATTCGGCGAGCTCAAAATGCTCGAGCATATTCAGCATTTCGATCAGCATGATGCCGCCGCCGGGTGGGTTGTTGGTGGCGATATCATAGCCGCGATAACTGCCCCGCAGGGGCGTCGCGCGCTGGGTTTGGTAATTGTTCAAGTCATGGATCGACAGCAAAGCCCCATTGGCGGCCATATCCTTGGCAATTTCGTCGGCGATTTCACCGTGATAAAAACTCTCTGCACCATCTTCGGCAATGCGTGTCAGGGTGCGCGCTAAGTCGGGGTTTTTAATCCATTCGCCAACCTGCCGCGGTTGCCCGTCGGGGCGGCAATAAAGCTGCCTGCCGGCCTCTGAAAAAGCCAATCTTTCAGGGTTTGGCGTGCGCCCAAACTGCTCCCGGATGCTCCACCAAAAATGCACATGTGGGCGGACTTGCCAGCCGTCACGGGCGTAATCAATGGCTGGCTGAACGACGGTTTTCCAATCTAACACACCATAGGCCGAATGCGCCTCGGCGTAGGCTTTCAGGCTTCCAGGTGTCGAAATTGCTTGATAGCCAAGGTCGTTAACGCGGCCCTTTAGAACAAAGCCAAAACCATCGCGTGTTTCCCCCTCAATCAAGTGCTGCCACATGTCCGGTGTTGCGGCCGCCGGCGCGCGGCCGTGAAAATCGATGCAGGTATGCAAATTTTCTGCCGGTAGATATAACTGCAGGCTGCCAAAACCGGCGATGCCGCACATCAACGGATCAACAACACCTTGCACCAAAGCACAGGCAATCGCTGCATCAACAGCATTGCCGCCCAGTTTGAGGATATCGGCACCGGCGTCGGCGGCCTCAGATTGGGCCGCACAAATCATCCCATGGGTCACAGCAGCATTCCTTTTCGGCTAGATCATGCACGGACATACATGTTGCTAGTGTGACCTGGCTATTGACATAACTGCAAGCGATTAGCGGCGATTATATCTTTTTCTGTATTTCATCGGCCAATGCGAGGCTGCCGGGATCGCCTTGGGCCTGCAGGCCATGAATAACCCCCTGCTGGTCTTCAGCAGAACGGTTTTGCGACATTTTCCACTTACCCTCAAGCCTGCTGACGGTGATCTCGATGCCAATGATCGCCGACAGCATGCTGTTGATATAATCATCCGGCGCATCATCAATTGACCATGGCGTTGCTTGCCGCGCCTCATAACGATCGGTGAGCTTGCCGACGAGCGCTCGAAGCGCGTTCGGATCGGTGAAGCTCTTGGCCGTGCCATAGGCATGAATGGTGGCATAATTCCAGGTCGGCACGACCTTGCTATTATGTGCTTTTGAGGGGTACCAATTGGGTGAAATATAGCCTTCCGGCCCGTGAAAAATGGCCAGCACTTCATCGGCCTCGGCAATCATTTCGGCATGTGGATTAGCGCGCGCAAAATGGCACCGCAAGCGACCCAATGGTGACGGCGACTCGGCTACCTCAATCGGGACATGTGTCGCCATCAGTCCGGATGCGCCATGACTGACCAAGGTTGCCGTTTGAAAACGCCGCATCGCACTCTGCAGCGTGGCCGGATCATCGCGTCGAAAAGGAGGCGGGATATGCATGGCAACCACCTAAATTTACAGGTTATGGAAACGCTCTAAGGGGTCGAAAAATATCTGGCCAGCAGACGGAAACCTGATATTTCTGACACCGCCATAGTACAACGCTTTGGTGCCCTGAATAAGCGAAAAATAGCCTTTCAAGGCGGTGGCATCGAATAGCTATATGCGGCTGTGCTGCGTCGGTGGTGACAGCGTGAAACGGGGGCGGAGATGACAGGATCAGACGTGAAAACAGTGGCCGTTCTTGGCACCGGCGTGATTGGTGCCGGTTGGGCCGCGCGGTTACTTTTCAACGGCATTGACGTTATTGCTTATGATCCGGATCCGGCGGCTGCGGAAAAACTACGGTCGGCGATTGCCAAAGCCCAGCCGGCGCTTGCGAAATTGTCGATGGTCACCGCTGGACCTGTTGGCCAATTACATATTACCGATGACTTGCAAGCAGCTGTCGCAAAGGCTGATTTCATTCAGGAGAACGCCCCTGAACGCTTGGATGTGAAGCAAGATTTACTGGTCAACGTTAGCCACCTTGCCGGCGACGATGTGATCATCGCCTCCAGCACCTCGGGATTTATGCCAAGCATATTGCAGCAGCAGTGCCGGAATCCCCAGCGGGTGATCGTCGGTCACCCTTTCAACCCGGTTTATTTGCTGCCGTTGGTGGAAGTGGTCGCGGGCAAGCTTAGCAGCGATGTTGTGATCGCCCAAGCGATGGCATTTTACCGTCAAATCGGGATGCATCCCTTGCATGTCCGCAAAGAAATTGACGGCCATCTGTCTGACCGTTTGCAAGAGGCACTTTGGCGCGAAGCCCTGCATTTGGTGAACGACGGGGTTGCAACGACCGATGAGTTGGATCAAGCGGTGATCTACGGGCCGGGGCTGCGTTGGGCCATCATGGGAACATGTCTAACCTTTCATCTGGCCGGTGGTGATCACGGCATGCGTCATATGCTGGAACAGTTTGGACCGGCTTTGAAGCTGCCCTGGACCAAGCTTGAAGCGCCCGAGCTAAGCGCTGATTTGATTGAAAAGATGGTTGCTCAAACCCAGGCCCAGGGCGCCAACAAGTCGATCGTTGAATTGGAACAGCTGCGCGATGCCTGTTTGGTTGCCATCATGCAGTCCTTGCGGAGTTTTGATTACGCGGCCGGTGCCACGTTGAAGGCCTATGAAACACGGCAAGCGGCCAGCGCCAGCGACCGCGCCGCCGCAACCATCGCTGACGCCGATCCCTGTCAGCCGCTACGCTTGCACAGCACCACGGTTCAGCCTGACTGGATTGATTACAACGGCCATATGACCGAGGCGCGATATTTACAGGTGTTTGGCGACGCGAATGACGCCGTCATGCGGCATATCGGCGTGGATGCCGGGTATTTAGCCAGTGGGTTTTCTTATTACACCGTTGAAACCCATATCCGCCATTTAAACGAGGTGAGCGTCCATCAACCGTTGGTGGTCGCCAGTCAGGTCATATCTGCCGATGCAAAACGGATGCATTTGTTTCATGCGCTCCACCGGGGTGTTGATGGACCGTTGTTGGCCACCGGCGAACATATGATGCTGCATGTGGATCAAGGTGCTAATAAAGCTGTCCCGGCAAAACCAGCGGTGCTTGAAAAGCTGCTAACGGTGGCCGCTAATCACGCCGGTTTAGATCGCCCGGATGGCGCGGGCCGGTTTGTTGGCCAAGGGCGTGGCTAAGCTGCACGCTGCTCAATCTCTTGGTGCAGCGCGGCTTTTACCGTTGTAATGACAGGTTCCCACGCTCCGCC